>Ga0154360_1270_pt4 | contig 13438 bp, 10 predicted proteins | sample RifGroA2_FD_115888 | JGI IMG/M metagenome (GOLD analysis project Ga0154360, IMG submission 115888) | Bacteroidetes bacterium GWA2_30_7 | reverse complement strand
TCTTAATTTTTGATGAAATTTTAACAGAAGGCTTCGATGCTCAAAATTTTATTGCAGGATTAAGTGAATATTTCAGAGATTTAATTGTTTGCAAAAGTCCGGCTACAATTCAATTATTGGAAGTTGCACCTTCGTTAAAAGAAGTTTATAAAGTTCAATCTTCGCAATGCGATTTGAATTTTCTTTATCAAGCATTAAATATTTTAAATTATTGCGACTTAAATTATAAAATTTCAAATAATAAAAGATTATTAGTTGAACTAACGTTAATTAAATTGTGCAAAATTTTAGAAGAAAAAAAAAACAATGACTTAAATCAAAATCAGGATAATAAATCTGCAATAAATCGACCTTTAAATAGCTCAACAACTGAAATTAAAGAAAATGAGAAGGTTGGTAAAGAAGTTCACGATACATCAAAAACGGTAATTCAATCTGATAAAAATATAGTTACTGAAAATATAAAAAATGTTGTTAAACAATCTGATGTTTCTTTTTCGATAAAAGACCATTTGTCAAAACCTGAAAAACCAAAAACAGAAAGCATTGTTGAAGAAGCTAAAGTTGAATTATTAAAAAATAATAAAGACTTTAACGAAAGCCAATTAATTAACGCTTGGAATTCTTTAGCAGAAAATTATAAGGTGAAAGAATCCAGAGTATTTAATATATTAACATCAAATCTGCCAAATATAAATGCTGATAAACGAGTCATTCTCAATCTTACTAATACTTTGCAAGAAGAAATAGTTTTAAAAATTAAAACTGAAATAGTAGTTTTTTTACGAAAAGAATTAAAAAACGATTTAATTGATTTTGAAACAATAGTAAATCAGGATGCTGAAAACTCAAAAAAAATAATTTATACAGATACCGAAAAATTTAATTTCCTAAAAGAGATAAATCCCGAACTGAATGATTTGAAAGAGCAGTTTAAGCTGGACTTTAAGTAGAATTAATTTTCAGATTCGTCTAAAAAATTTTCTTGATTTTCTAACTCATTAATTAGAAATTCCTCAGAATCTTTAATTAATTCATCAACAATTTTTTTATTATCAGGAGTTTTGTCAAACCAGTACATTTCAATATTTTTATCTGTAATATCGTCAAGATTAAATTTAACTAAAAACTTAGGACTTTCGGTATGAAGTACAAATATATTATCTGGTAATTCTTGTGAGTTGTCTGCAATTAAAAATTTCGGTAACATAATGCTTAATTTTAAACAAACCTACGGCAAAAAAATCTTAAATCAAAAAAATCTTTTAACTCAGCCAGAGTTTGAAACTCTGGCTGAGTTAATATGAACTAGCTTTGATGCTCAGGTCTTAATAAGTCGTCGATAGTTTTTACAGGGTTAAATGTAATTAGAGGTACTTCAACAAAAATTGTATTCCAATCAGAAGTAGCACCATTCCAAAGACCAGGCAATTCCAACGCTTTTAAGTCTTTGCCGTCTTTCGATTTTTTTGAAATAAAGCCTGTGTTTTTATCAATATAATTTAATAAGTTGAATTTTTTTCCTTTATAGTTTTTAACTCCACAAACTAAATCAACTGGATTAAAATGAGTTGATTTCTGGAAAATATTAAATTGTTCGGCATTATTCATATCAATTTGCGAACTCTCAACAATTTGAAGCGATATTGATTTGTCGTTATTTATCGACCAAAATGGACCACCTCCAGGTTCACCTTCGTTTTTAACCATTCCACAAACTTTAATTGGACGATTTAATTTTGAGTACAAATATTCTACTTTTTGTTTTTTATTAAAGTTAGAAAATTCTGGAATTAAAATGTGGTTTAATTGTTTATTTAAGAATAATTCTATTTCTTTAATTTTATAGTCAGAAAGGTCGTTATTGGTCTCAATTTCATTAATATAATCAAATATTTGATTTTGTTCTTTTATTAATAAGCCGGCTAATGCTTTTTTATAATCTGAAGTTATTTGTTTTAATCTATCGGGTACAACATTATCAATATTCTTTATAAAAATTATATCAGAATTTAAATCATTGAGATTTTCGATTAAAGCTCCGTGACCTCCTGGACGGAATAATAGGCTTCCATCTGAATTTCTGAAAGGAATATTATTTATGTCAACCGCAATTGTATCAGTTGAGTTTTTTTGTTCGCTGTAAGTAATTTCAAAAGTTACATTAAATAATTTTTCATAATTAGATTTGACATTATTTACAAGATTGATAAATAGCTGTTTATGCTCATTTGAAACTGTAAAATGTATTTTCACAACCTTATTATTGTTTCGGGCATAAAATGCTCCTTCAACCAAATGCTCTTCAAGGGAAGTTCTGGACTTTTCGGGATATTTATGAAATTGCAAAAGAGCTTTTGGTAAATTGCTATAATTCAAGCCATTTTGTTTAAGAATAGCCTCTATTACACCAACATAATCCATCATTAATATCATCTTGTCTATATCTTTTCCTTGTTTATGCAGAACTTCTTTTAAGTCGTTGTAGAAAGCAAAATTTTTAATTTTTTGAGCAAATTGCATTATAGTTCTTAGTCCATTGGTGCTCATAAAATCGTCATAACCTTTACGTTCGCCTTCGTAAATTTCAATAAAAGAATATAAAGATTTAAACATTCTGCTTGCAGCTCCAGAAGCGGGTACAAATTTTAATCTTTCAAGATTATTTGAAGAGTTTTCGAAAATATCAATTAATTCTTTTAAATTGACTTCCGATAATTGCAAAATTCCATCATTTATTGTTGCAGGTTTTACTAAATCCATAAATGGAAAACCATTCGAAAAGAATTGAATTTGTTCTTCAACTTGCTTTATGTCAATATTTTTAGACGAAAGTAACGTTTTATCGGTTTGTGTGAACATATTAATTAATGTTTGAAAATTTGAACGATAAAATTAAAAATAATTAGCGATATTAATTTTATATTTCTATGGTTTTATGAAAGAAAATATTTTATCGAATAATATTTGTTTACTAATTGGCTTACTGATATAATCATCGCAACCGGCTTCAATAAATACTTCTTTTTCACCACTCAGTGCATAAGCTGTACATGCAATTATTGGAATTTTTTTATCAGATGATTTAATAATTTTTGTAACTTCAATACCATTCATAACCGGCATTTTGATGTCCATCAGAATAAGATTTATGTCTTCTTTCAGTTTTAAAATTTTGATTAATTCTTCGCCATTTTTAGCTCTGATAACAGTGGCTTTAGTATCTGTAAGCATCTCGCTAACAAGTACAAAGTTTGAATCTTCATCTTCGGCAACTAAAATAGTTAAATTACTAAAATCGTAGTTATTTATTTGATATTTTTTTGGATTTCTTATTATAAAATTTGACGCTATATAAGGTATTGTAAAATAAAATGTTGAGCCTTGTAAATGGGTTGACTCTAGCCAAATTTGTCCACCAAGTAATTCTACAAATGCTTTTGTAATAGATAGCCCAAGTCCATTACCACCAAACTTTCTGGTATAGTTTTCCTCAACTTGCCTGAATCTGTCGAAAATTGCTAGAAAGTGTTTTTCTTCAATTCCAATTCCTGTATCTTTTACAAAAAATTCAAGAAAATCGTTTTTTTTATTATACCCAAATTCAATTTTTCCCTTTTCGGTAAACTTTATTGCATTTCCTAAAAGGTTAGTAAGTATCTGATTTAGTTTAGATTCATCTGTACATACATCTTTAATGTTTGAATCATTATTTTCAACATAAAATAATTCAATATTTTTATTATTTGCCAAATTTTTAAAAAATTCGTAATCATTTAACATAAAAGAATTTAAATTAACCGAACTGTTGTTAATGCTTACCAGATTAGATTCTATTTTAGAAATGTCAATTATATCATTTATAATATTCAATAATTGTTTGCATGAGCTAATAATTACTTCTGTATATAATTGTCTTTTTTCTTCTTTTAAATCGGGACTTTTTAATAAATCTATAAATCCCATTATTCCATTCATTGGAGTACGAATTTCGTGGCTCATATTTGCAAGAAATGTTGATTTTAGTTTATCAGCATCTTCGGCTTTTTCCTTAGCTTGAACCAATTGAGTATTAATATTATTGATAAGTTCATTGCTTTGTCGTAGTTCTTCATTTACTGAAATATATTCATCATTTTTTTGCTTTAAATTTTTTTCATTATCCGAAATTTTCATCATTGCCAATTTCTTTTGCATCATTTCATTTAATAATTTGCGATATGATATGAACATGAAAATTATTAATATAATGAAAATTATAGCATAAATTGATATATTAAAGATAATGTTAGAATTTGCTATTGAATAATAGTCATTCATAGAAACAGTTGTGCTTATTCCTCCTCTGATATCACCTAATTTATAGCCTTGATTTTCATGGCACTTTAAGCATTGATTTTCAACAATCATTGGTTTCATAAATTTCAAATAATCAGAACCATTAACAGTAATTATGCTTATTTTCTGTGTATCTCCTTTTGCAAAACCTTTTAAAGCTTCGGTTTCCCATTCATCAGCTTTGTTGGCAGGATTTATTGGATTTAAGCTTGTTATATGACCTTTTACTTGCTTATTATCAAATAATGAATATACCTGACGAGTTACATAAGCAGGATTCATTAACGTTAATTCTTCGCCATTTGTAGTAGTAATGTTCTTATTTTCAACATTTAAATATGGATTAGGTTGTAGCTCATCGGTAATTGGTACATATACGCCACCTTGCATTGCAATCCACTTTCGGTAAAGTAAATCTTTCTCATAACTTGCCTGAGCTTCTTTTGTGGCTATTTCTTTAACATTACTTTTTTCGTTATATATAATGAAAATTAAAGATATTGAGAATATTATTAAAATAGTACTAATAATAGATGCAAAAAAAAACTTTAGTCGTAGAACTTCGTCTTTAGCCATATTAAAGATTTTTTCTAAAGTAAAAAAAATACAATATTAATTAATAATAAAAATTTAAAAAAACATATTAGTGGAAAAACAAATATGCAACAGAAATTGCAGCTATAACACCAGCTAAATCAGCTATTAAGCCACAAGCAACAGCATGTCTAACTTTTTTAATTCCAACAGAGCCAAAATAAACAGCTATTATGTAAAAAGTTGTATCAGAAGCTCCTTGAAATATACAAGATAATCTTCCAATAAATGAATCGGCTCCGAAATTTGTCATTGCATCAACCATCATTCCTCTGGCACCGCTTCCGCTCAACGGTTTCATAAATGCAGTTGGTAATGCGGCTACAAAATCGGTATTTATATTAATTGTACTAAAAAGAAATGCAATTCCCTGAATTATATATTCCATTGCTCCTGAAGTTCTGAAAACACCAATAGCAACTAAAATAGCTATCAAATATGGTATTATTTTTATTGAAATACTAAACCCTTCTTTTGCTCCATCAATAAATGAATCGTAAACATTAATTTTTTTAATAAATGCTAGTAGAATAAATGAAATAATAATTACAAAAAGTATAATATTTCCGGTAACTGATGATATTATATTTACTTGCTCCTGAGAAATTGTAGAAAAGTAGTAAATTACTCCAGAAATTAATATTGTAAATCCACCTAGATAAGTAAGAATAATTTTGTTAAATATATTTATTTTCTGATAAATAGATACAGATAATATTCCAGCTAATGTTGAAAAAAAAGTTGCAATTAAAATAGGAAGAAAAACATCAGATGGGTCTTTAGCACCAAGTTGTGTACGATAAACCATTATGCTTATAGGAATTATTGTAAGTCCTGAAGTATTTAATACTAAAAACATAATTTGAGAATTAGAAGCTTTGTCTTTGTCGGTATTTAATTCTTGTAACTGAGTCATAGCTTTCAGTCCAAGCGGAGTAGCTGCATTATCTAAACCAAGCATATTTGCCGATAAATTCATTAATATTGACCCAGATGCTGGATGATTTTTAGGAATCTCAGGAAATAGTTTTGAAAATAATGGTGCTACTAATCTTGATAAATAATTAACGGCTCCACCGTTTTCGCCAATTTTCATCAATCCTAACCATAATGTCATAACTCCTGTTAAACCCAACGAAAGTTCAAAACCAGTTTTAGACATTTCGAATGTACTGTTTATTAACGCAGGAAAAATGGTTGTATCTCCAAGAAAAATTAATTTGCAAATTGCTACAACAAAAGCAATTATAAAGAAAAATACCCAAATGTAATTTAATACCATAATTTATTCGGTATCAGATTTTACCGTTCTGGTTTTTAGCGAATCGTTACTAATAATTCTAATAGAATCATGTTCATCCAATATTTTCAACATTGAATCTTGTTCTTGTAAAATTTTAGGTGTTGGTTTAGGTTGCTGTTCATTACAGCTAATTAAACCAATACCAACAAAAATAATAAATATTAAAGTTTGTATTTTCATTAATTATTGAATTTGATATTTTAAATCTGTAAATTTTCCATCTGTAATATTTTTTGTAATTTCAAGGTTTGTAACTACGAAATTAAAAGTGCCTGAAATTAATTTATTTTCAGTATCAATGCTAGAGATTTTAACTTGACCCGATTTACTTGCATAAGTGCTATCGTTGTTGTTAATTGATGGCTTATATATTGAACCACATTGAGCAGCAGCAGAATCCATAGAAGCCAACAGATTATATGTTCCTATTGTTGTTCCTTTTACAGTAATTTCAATTAATTTTCCATCTACTGATGTTCCTGTAATTAAAAATATTCCACTTTTTTGAATTGTAACTCGTGTAACAGAATTCCACGATGTCCCATCAATTTTTGCAATCATCGAAGCATTAGTAATTATGCTTTGAGGGTTAGTATTATCATCTTTTTTACACGACAATACTACAAAGCATAAAGCTAAATGAATAAATAGTAATTTTTTCATAAAAAATGTTTTTGTCAAATATAAAAACATTCAAAAATAAATCAGATTAATTTGATTGTTTTTTATTAACTATTCTGTGTTTGCAGTTTTCTCGTTTGAGAAATGAAGATTTAGGTTTTCAGTAATTTAGAATATTATTAGAAATTGTATCTACTTTGTAGATTTAAAATATTAAAAAACAAATATTTCGACTACGCTCAATAGCCATAAATGCCACAGATTTACCCTGTTAGATAGCTTTTATAAAAGTCCGAACAAAAAATATAGTTATTATCTAACAAGAATATAGTCGGTTAGTAGTGATATACTAATAAGCTTTTGCAAACAATACCCTTTGCTTAGATGGCTTTCCAGAATATACACAAACGCCAGATTCAGAATTACTTTCGAAAGGAATACATCTAATTGTTGCCTTTGTTTCTTCTTTAATTTTAGCTTCTGTTTCGGCAGTTCCATCCCAATGTGCAGAAACAAATCCTCCAGTTTCTGAGTTTATGATATTTTTAAATTCGTCGTAATTATTTACAATATGAATATTCTCGTTTCGATATTTAAGAGCTTTTTTATAGATATTTTCCTGAATATCATCTAATAAAGCAACTATACTTTCAATAACATTATCTTCGGTATAGATTTTTTTCTCCAATGTATCTCTTCTGGCAACTTCGTAAGTAGAATTGTCAACATCTCTTGGTCCAATTGCAACACGAACAGGAACACCTTTCAATTCGTATTCGGCAAATTTCCAACCTGGTTTATGTGTATCTCTGTTATCGTATTTTACGCTGATACCTTTTTCGAGTAATTTATTTTTAATTATAATTGCCTTATTATTAACCTTTTCAAATTCTTCGTCAGATTTATAAATAGGGACAATAACGACTTGTATCGGAGCTAATTTTGGTGGTAAAACCAAGCCATTATCATCTGAATGAGCCATTACCAATGCTCCCATTAAACGAGTAGAAACTCCCCACGAAGTTGCCCAAACAAAATCTTGTTTGCCATCTTTTGCAGTAAATTTTACATCAAATGCTTTTGCAAAATTTTGACCTAAAAAGTGCGAAGTCCCGCATTGCAAAGCTTTTCCATCTTGCATTAAACCTTCAATACAATAAGTATCAATTGCTCCGGCAAATCGCTCACTTTCGGTTTTAACTCCTTTTATAACAGGAATAGCCAACCATTTTTCGGCAAATTCGGCATAAACATCAAGCATTTTTCGGGTTTCTACAATTGCTTCCTCTTTTGTAGCATGTGCTGTATGTCCTTCTTGCCATAAAAATTCGGCAGTTCTTAAAAACAAACGTGTACGCATTTCCCATCTAACCACATTTGCCCATTGATTAATTAAAAGAGGTAAATCTCTATAAGAATGAATCCAGTTTCTATAAGTATTCCAAATAATAGTTTCTGAAGTTGGGCGAACAATTAATTCTTCTTCAAGTTTAGCATTTTCATCAACTACGATTTTTCCTTCAGCGTTTTGCTTTAATCTGTAATGAGTTACAACTGCACATTCTTTTGCAAATCCTTCAACATGTGATGCTTCTTTACTAAAAAAAGATTTTGGTATAAATAAAGGAAAATAAGCATTAACATGCCCGGTATCTTTAAACATTTTATCTAAAGCTGCCTGCATTTTCTCCCAAATAGAATATCCATAAGGTTTAATTACCATACAACCTCTAACATCTGAATTTTCAGCCAAATCGGCTTTCATAACCAATTCGTTATACCATTGCGAATAATTTTCTTTTCTGCTTATTAAATCTTTTGCCATATATTTTGGTATAGTATTTGTTTTTTAAAAAATTGCATTTTAATATGCAAAAAAACATAAAAAATTTAATATTTTTATAAAAAATAATAAACGGAGGAAAAAACAATGAAAACACAACTTAACATTCTGGCATTAGTAGTTTTACTTGCATGTGGCTGTTCTTCAACCCACTATGTTAGTTCAGGCTACGACGATATTTACTATTCACCAAAAGATAAACCTGCCCCTGTTACAAATACAGAAACAGCTGTAAATAACAATCAACCTGATAATTATTCAAATAATTCATCAGCAAATGATAATTATAGTACAAATGACAAAAATAGCTCCAATAATTACGATAATAGTAATCAGAATTACAACTCTGAAGAACCAACAAAATCTAATTATTCTACATCAGAACAATATACTGATGAAAATGGAACTACTTATGTAAATAATAATTATTATTACGACCCCGACGATTATTACGATTACGCTTATTCAACAAGAATTCGTCGTTTCCATAATTCTTATATAGGTTATAATTATTACGATTCGTATTATACAAATTCATATTGGTACACATACGACCCTGTATATTGGGGAGTTAGCGTTTATTTAGGCTACAACTGGTGGTATCCATCTTACTCATCTTATTATTATCATCCATATTACTATAATTCATGGTATTACAGCCCATATTATTACAATTCATATTATAATTCTTGTGGAAATTGGGGTTATGGTAATCATTGGGGTGGCTATAATCATGGTTACGGACATGGTTATAACGATGGATATGCAAACGGATATTATGATGGTTACAACGATGGATACTGGAATAACAATTATGATGCTTATTACTATAATAGTCATGATAATACAACTGCTTATTATGGTCATAGAGAAAATACAAGTAGCAATGGTGGTAGCGGAACATATTCATCTTTTGCCTCAAAATACGATAATCAGGTTTTAAGACCAGTTTCAAATACAAACATTCAGTCTTCTGAATTAAATCCAAGTAGTATTTATTCAACTAAACCTCTTCCTGTAAATAATTCTAATACTGTTACTAAGCCAAATAATTTAAGTAGTAAACCTGAAATGGATAACGTTTCTACAAAACCTTCAAATTCTTCAACTGTAAGCAAAAATCCAGCTAACACTACTAAACCGGCTGATATAAATAATACTTTGTCAAAAGACCCAATTTTTAACAAACCCGTTAATAATGAATATACCAGACCTTCTGAAAATAATAACGAACCGGCTTCAAATACTTATTCTACTAAACCGGCTGTTATAAATAATAATGGGAATAAACCTATCGAAAATGATAATAATTACTCTCGTCCAGTTGAGAATAATTCTTCTAAACCATCTAATAGTAATTCTCGTCCAGTTGAGGAAAGTAATACTAAACCAAATAATAACGATTATTACAAACCAAATTATAATAATCAGAATAATGCTAAACCGGTAGAAAACAATAACTATAATAAACCTTCAGGATATAATAAACCCGACAATAATAAACCTATTGAAAATAATTATTCTAAACCAAATAATTACGACAATAATTCTAATACTAAACCTTCAAATAATAATGATGGTGATAAAGGAAATACAATAAATTATTCTCGTCCAAGCTCAAATAAACCAGCATATAATAATAATTCTAATTCTAATAATTATAATTCTAAACCTAGCAATTTTAGCAAACCTTCAAATTCAAATAATTCTGGAAATTCTAATTATTCAAAACCTTCTAATTCTGGAAGCACAAATTATTCAAAACCTTCTAACTCAGGAAGCTCTAATTATTCAAGAGGTTCTTCATCCTCATCTTCATCAGGAAGCAGAGGTTCATCAAGTGGAAGCAGCGGTAGCAGTGGAAGCAAAAGCAGTGGTTCATCAGGTGGACACAGACGTTAATTTTTTTAAATAATAATTCTAAGATTATGAAAAAGATATTTTATATATTCATTGCGAGTCTTTTATTTACAAATTATTTAACGGCTCAAAACGAAGTAGATGCTTTAAGATATTCACAAAACTTCTATGGCGGAACTGCTCGCTCGGTTAGTATGGGAAGTGCGTTTGGTGCATTAGGCGGGGATTTTTCTTGCTTGTCAACTAATCCAGCTGGTATTGCAATTTATCGTAAAGCTGAATTAACTTTTACTCCTTCGATTCACTATGCCATTAATAAATCTGGTTATTTGGGAAATGAATTCTCCGATTATAAATATAATTTTAATTTTAATAATATTGGTTTGGTTGCGGTATTTAATTCAGGAGAAGAAAAGGGTTGGGTAAACTTGAATATAGGATTTGGCTATAATAAACTTAATAATTTCAATAGAAATATCGTATTAAAAGGTGTTAACAATTATAACTCAATGACTGATTATTTTGCTTTAAGAGCAAATGGACAATCTCCACATCAATTATATTTCAGTGATGATTATTTTATCGAAGGTTATGCATGGGATGCATATTTGATAGATTCAGATACTAGTATAAATAATAAGTATCAGTCAGCTTTTAATAAATATGGTGAGACTCAGCGAAAATCTATTAAGAATGATGGCTCTTTAGGAGAATATTTATTCTCAATGGGAGCAAATTATAGTCATAAGTTTTATTTAGGTGGAACAATTGGAATACAAAATGTTAATTTTGAGGAAAATTCAGTCTATAAAGAATTAGATGAAGATTCTATAATTAACTATTTTAATTCGTTTACTTATAATCAAAAAATAAAAACATCAGGGTCTGGTTTTAATTTTAAAATAGGAACAATTTTCAGACCTGTTGATTGGATAAGATTTGGAGTTGCAATTCATACTCCTACTCTTTTGGTTTTAAAAGATGAATATAATTATAAATTAGAGTCAGACTTAGACGATTTTTCTTATAGTCATGATACGATAATAAACAAAAAATATGAACTATCAACTCCACTTAGAGCAATGGGAAGCCTCGCATTTATCATTAAAAAAGTAGCTTTAATTAGTGTTGATTATGAGCTTGTTGATTATTCATCAGCAAGATTAAGAGCCGAAGAAAATGATTATGATTTTTATGACGAAAACAACAACATTCAATTGAATTATACCGCAGCAAGTAATATCAGAGCTGGTGCTGAATACAGATTTGAAAACTTTGCTCTTAGAGGCGGTTATTCAATTTATGGAAATCCATTTAATACATCAAACATTGATATTAATTCTACACGAACTTCTATCTCTGGTGGTTTTGGTATCAGAGAAGAAAATTTCTTTTTCGATTTAGCATTTGTACATTCAACAAGCAAAGAAAAATATTATCTGTACAATTTGGTAAATATCGAACCTGCAAATATTACTTCAAGTACGAATCAGATATTAGCTACATTTGGATTTAAATTTTAGTCCTAATTAATAGTTACATTTTAATGGCTTTAGCCCTTTTAAAAAAGCAAAATAAAAAACTAAAGAACCTTTATGTTTTTGTTGATTCTTTGTTATCAATAGTTCGTATATATTTGTAATAATTTGAAAATAAGCTGTTTCAATTGCCACGATCTTTAGTTGTTGCGATGCACTGAGCTTAGTTGAAGTGAACCTGTCGAAACACTGGTCATGGGCTTAATTAATATATACAAACTTAGGGCTTTAGCCCTTTTATAATAATGCAAGATAAAAAAATATCGAACTATTGTGTTATTCAATTTCTACTCTAAATTTCAAACATCTTTTTAAGATACACTTAAATTAAAATTACCAACATTTAGGTATTGCCGACCTTTTTATATCTCCTCATTTTTGCATCGTTGATTTAATCTAAATAAACGCAAAATGAAAAGTGAAGTAAGTTGTAAGCAAAATATCCTTTACCAAAATCAAAACGGTTATGTAATAAAATGTAAAGAGTGCAATCATTTCAAAGTTGCTTTCGGAACATTTTGTATTACTCAAACTGTTCCTGAGTTTTTTGAATTTATGGTAAAAATTTACAAAATAAGGGAATCATATAAAAACCAAAATATTTGCCCCGAATATAAATGTATTGAAGTTCCTACTCCACTAAGGAACATGTCGTGGATTTTCAATATGAATGATATAAATAATCTTGTTGAACTTTTAGAACAGGCATGTAAGAAAATCGAAATTGAAAAAAACTTTTGTAATAATTGAATCAGAAATAATAATCACAATTAAATTAAATACGTTATGAAAATTAAAAAATATCTTATTAAGAATGTAGTCGGAATATCTACATTCATGTTATTTACAGCATTTTGTTATGCACAGGAAGGTTATGTAACAACCTACGGACACGAAGTTGAAAAAGGTGAAACAGAGTTTATGTTTATGCTCGATCATACATCTCCTTCTGAAGTTGACAGAGAAGAAGGACAACGCAATTTTTTATCTCAAATGCCAAAAATTGGTTTTAATCCCACAAGTCAATTAGAAGTTGAATTAATGGTAGAAACATTTCAGGAATTTGGAACTGGAATTTCAAAATTTACAGGATTCAGATTTGAAACTCGTTACAGATTATTTAAAAAAGAAGTCCCGTTAAATCCTACAATTTATTTTGAATTTGAAGATTTAGACCCCGAAACACGTTTTAAAATGGAAACAAGTGGCTGGATTATTTCACCTTACGAAGCAGAAGCAGAACTACCTGAACGTGAAAAAATTCTTGAATCCCGATTTATTCTTTCTCAAAATTTTGGCAATTGGAACGTTGCATTAAACTGGATTAATGAAACTAATACA
>Ga0154360_1268_pt1 | contig 13490 bp, 14 predicted proteins | sample RifGroA2_FD_115888 | JGI IMG/M metagenome (GOLD analysis project Ga0154360, IMG submission 115888) | Bacteroidetes bacterium GWA2_30_7 | reverse complement strand
TATGGCTTCAATATGGAATTGGCAATTTGGAGACGGTGATGTTAGTTTTGATAGTATTAATATTGAGCATCAATATTCTGATGCTGGAATTTTCAATGTGCTGCTTACTGTTTGGAACGAATATGGTTGTGTTGACACAATATCACATCCTGTAACAGTATTGGAAAATTATACATTCTATGCTCCAACTGCGTTTACACCTGAATCTCAAGCAAATCCATATTTTTATTTCAGAGGAACCGGAATAGACAAAGATAATTTCCATTTGTATATTTATGACCGATGGGGAGAATTAATATTTGAGACAGAAGTATTCTATGATACTGATTATAATCCCGATACTCGTGGAAGATGGGACGGTAAAGTGAAAAATGGAAGTAAAATAGCCGAAACAGGTGTTTATACTTGGTATGTAATCTATAAAGATGTAAATGGTAAGTCCCACGATGAAACTGGTTCGGTAACATTAATAAAATAAATTCAGAAATGTAGGAAATGCAATAGTTTGTTATATTTTTACTATATGCTGATTATTTTAGGATTTAGGGATTTATAATTTTGATTTACAGCGTCATCAATAATTTAGCAATATAACAATTTAGCTTACGAACTTTTCCTTTTAACAAATTGATTATAGTCGAAAATAAGTGAATTGTAAAACATTTCGGCGACTTTTTTTGCACCTTCGTAACTAAAGTGTGTATAATCTTTAGCAGCTAAGGTTGGTTGGTGATTAACCCAGCTTGGCATCGAATTTTGTCCGCCCATTGCCTGATATAAATCCCAAAAACCACATTTAGCTTTGAAAGCGGCATTTTTTTGCGCATCACGAATTTGTTCAATAGTTGGGTACGATTCATAAACTTCTTCAACTTTTCTCGACATATCCGAAACTCCAATAACGATTATTGCTGCATTTGGATAAATTTTCTGAACAGTTTTAATCTGATTATAATACCAATTTTCGTAGTATGAATAATCTTTTGAATTGCCTGTAACAATGTTAATTCCGTATTGTAAAATTATTAAACCTGTGTTTAATTTTGATGACATATCTTTTTGAAATTGTAAATCGTTTTTGGTAAATTCTAATCCAGAACTACCACGAAGAGCAAAATTATCAACTAAAATTCCATTATTATCTTCGAACGAAAAACCGTAAAAATTCGGGCTGTCTTTTCCCGAAAATTTTATTGTAACATCGTCGAAATTATTATCCAAATCCCAAATGATTTGCTCTAATTTATCGCTCGACATAATGGTTTTAACATTTTTAAGATTCTCGCCCTGATATAGTTCTGCAATTAACGGAGAATTATTAAAGCCATAATACATTTTACATTTTACAAACTTTCGGTTTGTATTGTATGTTGACTTTGATTTTTCAAATTTGAGCCATGCTTCATGTACAGTGCTATCGTTGCTATTTAAGTCGTTAAACCTTGAAAATAACGACATTATGCCAAATTTTTTATTTTCAATTCCTGCTTTAGCTTTATCAAGAACGGTAAACCGTTTCCAATTATCAGAAGCAGTTTGTTTCATCGAAACAGAATAGTTATAAATTTGAAATGCCGGTAGAAAACCAATTCCTGTTCCACCAAATTGTTTTTGTAATTTATATCGAATATATGACGAAATTCTATCACCTTCGATTTGAGAATCACCATAATGCAGGATTCTAACGGGTTCTTTGCTTTTTTGAGCAGAACTTAGATTTTTAAAAAATCCGTATAGAATATCATTTGCATTTTCGGGATATTCAATATTATGAATTTTAATGTTACTGTCTATTATGATGCTGTTTGCAAGATTTTCAGAAGAGTCAGATTTTTGAACATTTGCAAGGAGTGAATCTGTTGCAATACTTGTTGTGTCAATTGATAATAAGGTAGTTGTATCAACTTTAAGTTCGGCTGAATTTATAATTGCTGAAATATCGGCATAGTGAGTTTTTTTTAGGCTAAAAACTTCTTCAAAACTCGCAAATCGAAGAGTACCAATGTTTTTTATTTTTAAACCATCTTTAGGAAATACAAATGAAAGTGCTGATAATAAGAATAAAACAATTAAAATAAATATACTGGTTTTGATTGGTTTCATTAGTTGAAATAAAAGAGTTTTTACATTAAAATTCTATCTTAAATTTTATGTTCTTGCAACAATTCATTCCATTTTTCTACATGAAAATCTTTTACTTCGGTAGAATTTTTAGCATCAGTAATAAGGTTTTTTGTATAAGCTAAAAGAAAACCTTTGTAATTTTCAATAAATCTGAGATAATATTTCAAACTAGGAATTATTCCATTTGCAATTATTTCAATACCACTATCTTTGTATAATTTAAGAATGAATTTATTGATAAAATCTTCTTCTTCTTTTGAAACAAATGAATTTTTATATGTTGTAAGAATGTAATATCGGTTGATTGTTGTTTTTTCTGATTTTTTTGCAATATCAAAAATCAGGTTTCGGTCAATTGCAATGTTATGTTTAATTTCAACCATTTCAAAAGGAGTATTATTTTTATTCCAAATTTCTACATCTCCAAAACCGTGTTTATCAGATGATGTATGAACATTCAGTAGTTTCAACTCTTTTGTTGAATATCGTTTAACTTCTTTTATTAATTCTTGATAAACAGTATATATAGCAATTACAGGTAATCTTGAACTTAATTTTGTTGCAAAATGAGACTCAAGCATCTTTATTACAGTTGTAATATTAATTATTTCATCAAAATTTACTGATTCAATAGTTTTATCAAAAATTGCATAATGTTGCTTTGATAATACAAATAATTTTGCAAAAATATATTTAAGGCAATCCTTTGGCTTTGCCTTTCCTTTCTCAACAATATCAAATAGTTCAATAAAACTATTTTTTACATTTTTATCTCTGATTTTCAAGTTTTGTCCCTCAGATTTTGTCCATGGAATTTTTTCTCTTGTTGCCAAAGTCAGAAATGCAGATTCTTTGTTTGCATATTTTGGGAAATGCTGTTTGAAAAAAGGAGCAGTTATTTGAGTGTCAAGGCTTCGAGCCGAATAACCTTTGATAAAGTCTGTTCTATGTAATCTTATATCTTGTTCGGGAGTTGTAATTTTTTTAACAAGGCTTGTAACTAAAGCAGATAGAAGTGATTTATTACTGTCTATTTTTCCAATTAATATATCAATGTTTGTTTTTATAACATCAGGAAACTTACTGAACTTATTCTTTTCAACAAGAATTATTGCTTCTGATAATGCTTTTTCCAATATTTCTGTTTCTTTCATGCAAATAATTCTAAAGTATATTCACTAATTTTTTGTAATCTTTCATTGGCAAATGCAACATATTCATCAAATATTTCAATTCCTATATAGTTTCTTTTAAGTCGTTTAGCGACTATTGCTGTTGTTCCTGAACCTAGAAATGGGTCAAGCACAATATCATTTTCTTTTGAAAGTAATCTTATAATTTCTTGTACAACAAACTCAGGATAAACTGCAGGGTGTCCATTTCCTTTAATTGTTTCAACAGTACATTCAATAATATCTCTTCGAAGTGAATTTCCAAAAATTTTAATTAGCGTAAATCCTTTATTATTTATTTGAGTTAACCTCCCACCTGCCTGCCCACCATAAGGTAAAGCATGCATATCGCGTATTTTCATTCTAAAACTTTCTATTGTTCCGTTTTTTGCTTCTATTATTATCTCAGTCAGTTCTTTACGGGCTAATTCTTTTTCTTCCTTACTCAAATTTGATTTTTCAATTAATTCAAAGTATTTTTTTCCAACATCATTTCCTGCTTTCTTTCCGCTTCCATTAAGGTATTTATCTTTATAATCTAAAAAAGCATCTTTATTAAAATAATAGTTGTTTGATTTTGCAAATATGAAAAACGGCTCTTTAGAGGATACAAGTTTTTTAGGGTCTTGTTTTGGTGAAGGATTTACTTTCACCCAAGTCAGTTCATTAATTAATTTTACTTTCTTCTCATTTTGTACTTCAATGGCAAAACGATAGGGAACTAATAATAAATTTCCATCAATGTATTTGTCTCCAATGTTAAAAACAATTGTTCCTGTTTCTTTAGTTACTCTGACACATTCGTTAAAAATTTGCTTGAGATTATATACATATTCATCAACTGTTTTTTCATTACCAATCCCAATATTTCCGTAATCTCTTTGTTGAAAATAAGGTGGGCTAGTAATTACTAAGTCAATACAATTACCAGGTAGTTTTCTTAAAACCTCCAAAGAATCTCCACAATGAATTTTATTAATTTCGTCTTGTAATAGCATATTATCTACTTGGTTTTATGATTGATGTTTTTGTAAGTAAATGTTTGTAACCTAGTTAAATTAAATTACTACTTTTTCTTAATTTTTAATACTTGTCCGGGTTTAAGTGATTTTGAATTTTTAATATTGTTTAATTCCATAATATCAGTATTTGAAACACCGGGGAATCTCTTTGCTATTTCCCATAAGTTATCGCCTGACTTTACCTTATAGTAAACAAATTCATCATTTTGCTCGTTAGTTGAGCTTATATTTTCGCTTTTAGGTTCTTCTGTTTTAACACTTGTACTGCCTGCATCAGCAAGTACTTGATTTGAAGAGTTTTTCGGAACATAAACAATTAATTTCTGTCCAACCTTAATAAGGTTTCTATGAATATTATTCCAATATTTTAGGTTATTTACATTTACATTATATTTTCGTGCAATTGCTGTTATATTGTCGCCAGACCTGACTTTATATGAAATAGCCTCAAGATTGTCTGATGGCGGGTCGGGTATAAAATTACCTTTGCCATTCTTTGAAGGTATTACGCAAGGTTTAGTTACAAAAAATATAGAATCTTTGTATAAAAAAATCGAATCGCTTAAATCTAAGAACCTTGTTGTGTATTCAGATGGCAAAGTAAGAGAGTATGTTTCATTTTTTGCAGGAATTATATCTTTTCGATATTGTGGATTCAAATCGCGAAGCATATCCATTGGAATATTTAAAACTTCAGAAATTTGTCCAAAGTGTAAATCTTCTGTAATCATAATTGTATCAACAGCAACAGGGAAATTAATTTTTTTAGGAACAATATTATGCTCTGAATAATAATTCATTACATAGGTTGCAGCAATATAAGCCGGAACATAACCTCGTGTTTCTTTTGGCAGATAATGATAAATTTCCCAGTAGTTATTTTTACCTTTTGAGCGTTTAATTGCTTTGTTTACATTTCCTGGTCCACAATTATATGCTGCAATTGCTAAAATCCAATCGTCATAAATTTTATAAAGGTCGCTAAGAAATTGTGCTGCGGCTTCGGTTGATTTTATTGGGTCTCTTCTATCGTCAACAAATGTATTTACGTTTAGTTTATAGATTTTCCCTGTTGTGTACATAAATTGCCACAATCCGGCAGCTCCGGCACGTGAGGTTGCTCCCGGATTCAAAGCTGATTCAATAATTGCAAGATATTTTAATTCTAATGGAAGGTTATATTTATCTAAAATTTCTTCAAAAATCGGAAAATAATAATTGGTTAAACCAAGCATTATTTCTACTCTTTTTCGATGTTTTATAGTGTAAGCGTTTATATAATCTCTTACTTTTTCGTTATATGGTAAACCAACTAAAGTTGATAATTTATTTAATCGCGATATGTAAATAGAATCTGAAAATGAAGGTAACGAATTAAGATATACGGTGTCTTCAGAAACATCAGCATATTTGGAGTAATCTGATGTTAAAGAGTTGCTTATGTACCATAAGTTAAGTAAGCTGTCGAGATTATTTATTATCTCGTTATTTTCAATTTCATTTTTTAAAGAATCTATGTCTTTATTGTTATCAGCAAATAAGTTTAAGCTGATAAAAATTGAAATTATGCATATAAAAATTATTTTTATAATCATGATTTTAAAATTTTAAACACAGCTTTACTCCAAGCTGTGAGCCATTAATTGAATTATTTATAGTTGGATTAAGTTTTAATGATAAATCATTACTAATATCATAGTCAAAGAAGTTTGCATCTACACTTGCATCTATAATATTTAATACATAAACTACTGATAAAAAAATTATATTCATATCTCTGTACCGTCTCCATTTATTCATTTCAGTTTCAACATCGCTTGCAGAAAAGTCAGGATATGGGTCAATTGTCGATTCATCTTTATCAGTTTTAAAAATGTAAGCTTCACGATATTTCAGGTAAACTTTACGATTATCTAACGTAAAATAAATCAATGTTCCCATACCAACATATAAAACAGGCACTTTCCAGTATTTTTTGTTGTAAACCTGCCCCGAACCCGGAACCACCATAGACATTAACGAAGCTAAAGTTGGAGAATGCTTGTGTTTTAAGGTGTCGGTTGCAGTTGAATCTTTTTGAGCAAAAATATTTAAGCCATAAAAAACAAATAAACAGAGCATTATGAAATGTCTGTTTAAGTTATTTGAAATATTTATTTTTTGATTATTTCTCAAATTTTAATTATTTACTTGTCATTTTTCACAAGGTTGTTTATGATAACTTGTGTTATTAATTTTCAAAGCTAAAACTTTATTTTTAAACTGTAAAGAATTTTATTTATTCATTTTTAAGTTGTTACCTGATAGATTATTGGTTTATATCTAGGCTTGGGGATTGGCTTCCCTTCTTTTTTAGCCGCTTCGAGCCAGAGTTCTTTTGCTTTTTCAACTTCTTGCAAAGCTTCATAAGGAATTTCTCCATAAGCAGCACAATTCTTTAAATCGGGTATGTCGGCAATATATCCTTTATCATCTTCGCTATAGAAAATATTAATGTGATAATCTTTCATTGTTTAATCCTCCATTTTTAAATTATATTTTTCAATTAGTTCCAAAAATTGTTTTATCTGATAAGGCTTTGCTTTTCCTTTTACGTTTTGTATATTAATAAGTTCGGTAACATCCTTATGAACGAATATATGATGACTCCCATTTGTACGTGATAAATAAAACCCATAAGCATATAATAATGACGTGATTTCATCAAAACTGATATTTCTGGAACCTGAAAGAACTTTATTTAAAAGTTTTAGTTTCTTCACGTGTTTTAGTATTTTATTGTCATGTTACGCAAAAAAATAATTTATACTGCAAGCGTGAAATAAATCTTGAATAGAAATATAATATTTTTGGTTAACTATCCTTATGCCTAATGTCAGTTATTTATTTTATCAATTATTGATACAATCCTCTCCAATTCATCGTCAGTATTGAAGTTTATAACGATTTTCCCCTTCCCTTTATTGTCCCGTTGAAATGCTACGCGTGTTCCAAAATAATTTGAAAGATGATTTTTAAGATTTGAATATTCTTCAGGAATTAATTTAGATTTTGTAACCGTCTCTTTTTTAATTTCTTCCTCTACACTAAGTTCTCTAACAACTTCTTCAATTTTACGAACCGAAAAATCGTATTTTATTGCTTCGTGATATATCATTAATTGAGTTTCAGGGTCTTCAATGTTAACAATTGCACGAGCATGTCCCATTGAAATTTGTTTATTTCTTAATCCGAGTTGAATTTCGGCAGGCAATCTTAATAATCGTAAATAATTTGCAACGGTGCTGCGTTTTTTTCCAACTCTGTCGCTCAAATTTTCCTGCGTTAAATTACATTCTTCAATCAATCGCTGGTAACTAATTGCTACTTCAATTGCGTTAAGGTCTTCACGTTGAATGTTTTCGATTAATGCCATTTCAAGCATTCCCTGCTCATCGGCAGTTCTGATGTATGCAGGAATTTTTAATAAACCGGCTTTTTTCGATGCTCTTAACCTTCGTTCGCCTGTAATTAATTGAAATATACCTTCTTCGGTTTTTCTTACTGTAATTGGCTGAATTATACCAACTTGTTTAATCGATTCGGCAAGTTCGTCAATTAAATCTTCGTCAAATTCTTTACGTGGTTGAAAAGGGTTTACTTCAATTTTATCAATTTCAATTTCATTAATTAATTCAATTGTATGAGTTTTATGTACAGCTTCGTCAATTAAAGCTCCTAATCCACGTCCTAATACTGGTTTTTTTGGTGTCATAGTTCTGTAATATTTTCTATAATTTTTTCTGCGTTATTCATTTTAGTGAGTTCGTTTTTTTGTAAAAACTCACGCGAAAGACTTAAATAATTTTTTGAACCTGTTGATTCGGCATCGTAAAATAAAATTGGTTTACCAAAACTTGGAGCTTCGCCTAATTTTACATTTCGCTGAATTATTGTTTCAAAAACCATTTGTTGAAAATGTTGTTTTACTTCGGCAACTACCTGATTGGCAAGTCTTAATCGGGAATCGTACATTGTTAATAGGAAACCTTCAATTTGTAATTCAGGATTAAGTCTGTTTTGAATAAATTTTATTGTATTTAATAGTTTTCCAAGACCTTCTAATGCAAAATATTCGCATTGAACAGGAATAATTACTGTGTTTGAAGCTGTTAGTGCATTAACAGTAAGTAATCCCAACGATGGAGAGCAATCAATAATGATAAAATCGTAATTGGTTTCGATTTTTTCGAGCATGAATTTCATCATTTTTTCTCGGTTTGGAAGGTTAACCATTTCTATTTCAGCACCAACCAAATCGATATGCGAAGGCAAAACGTCTAAAGTTTCAATTTCTGAATTTAAAATAATGTCTTTTGGATTTATTCCATCAATCAAACATTCGTAAATGCTTGTTTTAATTGTTTTTACGTCAAATCCCATTCCTGATGTTGCATTTGCCTGAGGGTCTGCATCAATCAATAAAACTCTGTGTTCCAATGCAGCCAGACTTGAAGCGAAATTTATTGCAGTTGTGGTTTTTCCAACTCCGCCTTTTTGATTAGCAATTGCTATAATTTTAGCCATTTTAATAATTTTATTTAAAAGCAAAGTTATCTTTTAATACTAAAACTATCTTTTGAATGGAAGTTGAATTTTAAACAATGGAAGGAATTTTTATTAACAAAAGTGATTGATGCAGATTTTTATGATGGTTATGATTAAGAAATATCAATATTTAATATCAGCACTAAAGACTATTTATAATAAATAAGGATAAAAAGCATCTTCAATATGTTCAATATCAGCTTTATTTCCAGAATAAACTATTGAAATAATATCAAATCTGATATTATTATTCAAATTATTTTGCTCAATATATGCCTGAGCTGCAGCGATTAAATGCTTTTGTTTTTTAATTGTAACTGCTTCAGCGGGGTTGATTATTGAATTTTTTTTTCGAGTTTTTACTTCCACAATTACGATAATATTATCAATTTTCGATATAATATCAATTTCTTTATGTGCAAATCGCCACTTTTTTTCAAGTATTTTATAACCTTTTTTTAGAAGATAAGCAACCGCCAATATCTCCCCTTCGTCTCCTATTTTTATATTGTTGGTCATTAAAAAAAATATTTTCGTCAAAATGAAACTATTAAAAAAATGCTTCGTATAACAAATTGTTTTAAAAAAGTAAAGTTAATGATTCGGTCAGTATTTTTTTCGTTTTTTCTTCTGTTTTATATTTTAAATATTTATTGTCAACCAAAAGGAGGGGGCATTTCAGTTGAGAAGCAATTTGAGGGGAGTATAAATTTTATCAAAAAAACTTTAGATGATACAACATTTTATGTTTATCGTGTAAAAGGGCGTAAAATTAGAATTGATATTAAAGAAAATTCATTAAATTCTAATTCTATTGAAAACTATTTACTTTTTGATTTAGATAAAAAATCAATTACTGCAATAAGTCCAAGTCGTAAATTATATATTCCAATTCAAGCATCTGAGTATAAAAAGGCTGATGAAAAAAAATTTATTATTGTAAAATCGAATAATAAAAAATTAGTCAATGGTTATCAATGCTTTCAATGGAGAGTAAAAAATGTAGAACAAAAAACAGAGATAACTTATTGGGTTGCTACAGAAAATTTTGCATTTTTTGAAGATTTATTAAAATTATGGAATCGTTCTGAAAAACATGCGGTTTTTTATTTACAGATACCCGAAATTTATGGTTATTTTCCAATGGAATCAATTGAAAGAACTCTTTTAAGAGATGAAAAAATGAAACTTTTAGTAACTAGCATTCAAAAAACAAAAGTAGAAGATAGTCTTTTCAATATTCCCAAAGATTATAAAAGTTACGACCAGTAAGAGTTAGAAATTCTTAGCCTCTAAATTCAATTTTTTTTGATTATTTAAGTGATGATAAATAGTCGTTAAATAATTTTTCGCCAATTATTCCCGAATAAGCAAAAAAATCAGTATTTAAACTACATTTTCTATTGTATTTAATTTCTTGCAAAGTATTAAGATTTATTATTTTACCACCTACAGCATTTAAAATAGCCTGACCTGCAGCAGTATCCCATTCGCTTGTTGGACCAAAACGGGGATAACATTGTGCAATTCCTTCGGCAACAAGGCAAATTTTAATAGCACTTCCTATGTTTAAAATATTTACTTGATTTTTATAATTGCTTTTAATGAAATTGATAAAACTTTGAGTTTTTTCATTCAAATGCGAACGACTTGCAGCAATTATAATATTATCAGATGGTTCTATTGTATTTAATCTTTTAGCTTTTTTCAAAAACTCTTTGAAATTATTATAATTAATTACTGAAATTAATCTTGATTTATAAGCTTTTGAGCTATTAATATTGAAATAAATTTCGCTTGTAACAGGAGAATAAACTACACCAAAAATTACTTTTGATTTGTATGCAAAAGCTATATTTATAGAAAATTCGTCATTTTTTTTGATAAATTCTTTTGTTCCGTCTAATGGGTCGATAATCCAATAGTAATCCCATTTTTTACGAATATTGTAATCGATTTCAGAATCTTCTTCTGATAAAAATGGGAAATTTGCAACTTTCAGCGTTTTCTTAATTATTTCGTTTGATAATTTATCGGCTTGGGTAAGTGGCGAACTATCTGATTTATATTCTATATCGAAGTCTTTTGAATAAATTTCTTTTTGAATAATTCCGGCTTTGAATGCAGAATTTATTGCTAAAATTAATAATTGTGTTAAATCTGCTTTGGACATTTTATAAATACATGATACTTAATATAGTAACAGCAACAATCATGTAAATAATTGTAAGTGGAAATCCAAATTTGAAAAAATCTTTAAAAGAGTAGTTGCCAGGTCCGTAAACCATTAAATTAGTTTGATATCCGATAGGAGTCATAAAATTAGCAGCAGAAGCAAATGCAACAACTAATGCAAAAGGGAGAGGATTTAAGCCAAGATTTACTGCCGTAGTCAATGAAATAGGAAATAAAATTGCTACTGAAGCTTTGTTCGTGATAAAGGCTGCTAAAACAGTAGTAATTAAATATATGCCAGATATTACCGCATATTTTCCAAATGGAATAAATAATGTTATAATTAAGTTAGATATTTTATCGGCTACACCGGTTTTTATCATTGCAGTACCAAGAGCAAGTGATAGAGCAATAATTATTGCAAGATTATAATCAATGCTTTTATATAAATCGTTTGGTGATGCAACTTTTATGAAAAGTAAAAGAATTATCAAAATAATTAAAGCCATAAACAATGAAATTAATCCTAATGCAGATAATAATATTGCAGCTACAAGCCCACCAAGCATTATAATTACTTTGTAAGCTTCAATTTTTCGTATATCTCTGATTTTTGATATAAAATAAAAATCTAAAGTATCGTTTGAACGGTCAATAAAATCGGCACCGGTTAAAAGTAAAATTGCATCTCCTGCTCTTAATTTAACACTTCCTATTTTCCCAGTTATTTTTTCCCCATTTCTATGAATTGCAATAATTGCAGCATCGTATTTGCCTCTAAAATTTGCCTCTTTTACTGATTTGTTGATTAAAGTCGAATTATGCGATATTACTAATTCAACTACTTCTGTATGAGATTTTTTATGCAACATACCAACCTCTGGAAATGTTAGTCCAGAATTTGGACTTATTAACTCGGCAATAGTTTCGGTTTCACCTGTAAATAAAAGAATATCACCTTCTTTTAATTTTTCGGTATGCGATACAGCTGTAATGCTAATTTCATTTCGTCTTATTTCGAATAAATACAATCCATTTAAGTTTCTTAATCCGGCTTCTTCTATTGATTTTCCAATGAATTTTGACCCATGCCTGATTTGTGCTTCTACAATATATTTTCTTGAGTTAGCCGAAAATTCGGTAATGGCATCTGCTTTAGATGGAAGCAGCTTATTTCCAAAGAAGTACATATAGAAAAACCCAATTATTAACATTGGTAAACCAACAGCAGTAAAATCAAACATTCTTAATGATTTGAGTTCAGGAGCGATATTTTGTTCCATAACTAAACCGTTAACTATTAAGTTAGTAGATGTTCCAATTAATGTTGCACATCCACCTAAAATAGTTGCATACGAAAGTGGAATTAATAATTTTGATGGAGAAATATTATTTTTTTTACACCATGTATGTACATAAGGCATCATTACTGCAACCAAAGGAGTATTATTTAAGAATGCCGAAAATCCACCAATTAGAAAGGTCATTCTGCTTAAAAAACCTTTATAATTATTTGTTTTATTGAAAATTCTATCAAAAATTATTTCAACAACATAGGTTTTTCGAATAATATCGCCAACTAACAGCAACATTATAATTACAATAATTTGCTCATTAGCAAAGCCGCTTAATATTTCAGAAGGGGTTAGAATTTTAAAAAAACCTAGTACTACAACAGCAATAATAAATGTAAAAGCAGGTCCAATAATTTCCCAATAAAGAGATATTAAAATAAATACAATAATCAAATAAACTAAGACTTCGCTAAAAACTTGCATTTTAATAATTAATGTAATGATTTATTGTGTCAAATGGAATAGTTAAAATTGAATCGGAATATTCTTTTAAAACGTTATTTTTTTTAACAGAGTAATTTATAATTAAATTATAAGCTCCATAAGTGCTACACTTTTTGATAATATCAATATTTTGTCCAGTGTATGTAAAACTTGAATCGGTACAACATTCAAAGCAATTATTTTGAAAATTAGCAATTTTGTATGTAAATAAATCTTGATTATTAAAGGCTGAGGTATTTTTAATAAATAACTTTATAAATGCCTTTGAATGTAATCTGAAATTAAAAACATTATCCCCTTTAGAAATTTCATCAGTTTTGTATTCAGCAAAATGCTGAAAGTAATTGTCCTTTGATAATTCTATTTTAAAATCTGAAACTTTAATATTTTCAATATCAATCGAATAGTTGCCTTGTGCATCTGAAATTGTAGAACCTAAATTTGAATATGCGTTTGACCAAGTGCCAGATTCAATTTTTTTTCCAGATAATACAACTTTTACATTTTGCAAAGGGATATTCTGCTCATTATCATAGATTTGACCAAAAACAACTATGTGTTCTTCTTTTCTTTTACAAGAAAAAGTTAAAAGAGCCATGAAAAATAAGCAA
>Ga0154360_1265_pt2 | contig 13683 bp, 10 predicted proteins | sample RifGroA2_FD_115888 | JGI IMG/M metagenome (GOLD analysis project Ga0154360, IMG submission 115888) | Bacteroidetes bacterium GWA2_30_7 | reverse complement strand
TTTTTTTTTATTAACTTCATCGTAAGTATTTGCTATATTCTTCAATTTTTCTTAAAAACCTAAAAGCAATATAATCATTTGCTTCATGCAATTTTTCATAAATCATTATAGCTTCTTTCTTATAACTTTCTTTTTTTTCAAAAGTCCAGCTATCAGGAGGTTTCTGCAAATTAGTAATTCTATCAGCCATTTTAACAATCCAAATTTCTTTTGGCTCTAATAATATTCTATTAACACTATCTTCAAGCTGAAGTTCCTTTTCAAGAGATTCGTTTTTGGTTAGTGCCAAAACACCTTTAGCAATTTCTGGCGAAAATTCTAAAGCAATTTGCTCAAAAGTTACGTTAGTGTCTTCAATACAATCGTGAAGTAATGCAACTTGTACTGCCAATTCAGCATTTAATTTATTATTAGTATTTAAAGTATAAATTACTTCATTAGTAACATTCGCAAGATGAACAATATACGAAATTTCAGAATTTGGTAATTTTTGGTCTTTATGTGCTTCCCCAGCAAATTTGATGGCTTTTTGATAATAGTCTTGAATTGTCATTTTAAATTAATTAAACAGTACATTTCATACCACAATATTTCATAACGCTATCGCATTTACAAAGCTTGAAAGCCTTGTCCAGTATCTTATTCTGACGTAGTTTGTGTTGCTCAAACAATCCTTCTGCCGGACTTCCACTAGCTGGGCGTAATACAGGCATTAATGCAAATTCACACAAAGTTTTAGATATAAAAGTCCACGCTCCCATATTTTCAGGTTCCTCCTGAACCCAAATTAATCTTTCAGAGTTTTTATATTTAGAATGTATCGTTTTGAAAAGCACCATATTGAAAGGATAAATCTGCTCAATTCTAATTAATGCTGATTCAGAATCATTCAATGCTTCTCTTTTTGCAAAAAGTTCGTAGTATATTTTTCCTGAACATAATATCAACTGTTTAACTTGTTCAGGTCTAACAAAATTATCATCAATTATTTCCTTGAAACTTCCTTCTGTAAAGTCCTGAATAGTTGATGTACATAAAGGATGACGTAATAAACTTTTTGGAGTAAAAATGATTAAAGGTAATCTAAAATTCCTCATTACCTGTCGCCTTAAAATATGAAATAAATTGGCTGGTGTTGTGCAATCTGCAACCTGCATATTGTTGTTTGCACACATTGACAGATATCTTTCAACTCTTGCACTAGAATGTTCTGGTCCTTGCCCTTCGTAACCATGAGGTAACAATAACACTAAGCCATTCATCATACTCCATTTATCGTGAGCAGAGCTTATATATTGGTCTATAATAACTTGAGCGACATTAGCAAAATCGCCAAATTGTGCTTCCCAAATCGTTAATCCTTTCGGTATAGCAAGTGAATAACCATACTCAAAGCCTAATACTCCATATTCTGAAAGTAAAGAATTTATTGCATGAAAAGATGCTTGATTTTCATCAACATATTTAAGGTAAGTGTATTGTTGGTCAGTATCTTCAATTACTAAAGTTGCATGGCGATGAGAGAATGTACCTCTTTCTGTATCTTGACCAGAAATTCTAACAGGAATACCTGTTGTAACAAGCGATGCGTAAGCCAATAATTCGCCCATTGCCCAATCCAGCTTATTACTTTCTATCATTTTAGCTCTATCGCTCATAAGTTTTTCTATTTTATTGAAAAACTTTTTACCTTCAGGAAGAGTTGTTATTTTTTTTGCTAATCTCCTTAAAACTTTTTCGGTAATACTTGTTTCAATTTTATTGAATATTTCGCCATTATTTAGGAACTCAAAATCTTTCCACTCTTCAGCCATAAAATGCTTAACTTTAACTGTTTCAGCTTTTTTGGAATTATTAAGCGATAGTTCAAGTTGTTGAATATATTCATTTTCAATTTTTTTAGCAGTTCCCTCATCTATAACTCCTTCGGCAATTAATTGCTTTTTATATATTTCTTTTGGATTTGGATGGTTAGCAATATCCTTATATAAAGTAGGCTGCGTGAAACGTGGCTCATCGCCTTCATTATGTCCATATCTACGATAACAAAGAATATCAATAAATACATCAGTATGAAATTGTTGCCTATATTCCATAGCTAACTCGATTGTGTAAACAAGAGCCTCTACATCATCACCATTAACATGAAAAATCGGCGCACGTATAACTTTTCCAATATCTGTACAGTATGTGCTAGAACGTGCATCAATATAATTAGTTGTAAAACCAATCTGATTATTGATAACTAAATGCATAGTTCCACCGGTTTTAAAACCAGCTAGTTGCGACATCTGAATTACTTCGTAAACAATTCCTTGAGCTGCAATTGCAGCATCGCCATGAATTAAGATTGGGACAAGTTTATTATAATCTTCGTTGTACTTATTTAATAGTTTTGCTCTTGCAATTCCCTGTGTTACACCATTAACTGTTTCAAGATGGGAAGGATTTGGAACTAATGTAACTTTAACTTTATTAGTATCATCTACACAAATTTCATTTTCATATCCTAAATGATATTTTACATCGCCAAGTAAATTTTCTTCGTCGTATTCTTTACCATTGAACTCATCGAAAATATCAACTACAGGTTTTTCCAGAATATTTGCAAGAATATTCAGTCTTCCCCTATGTGCCATTCCTATTATAAACTCTTTTGTGCCAACAGCAGCTCCTCTTTTGATTATTGTTGATAATGAAGGAATTAACGATTCAGCACCTTCAAGCGAAAAACGTTTCTGTCCAACAAATTTTCGATGAATAAACGTCTCAAAATTTACTGCCTGAACTAAATTTTGAAATATTTCCTTTTTTATATTTGTTGAATATGTTGGAGTATTTTTAGATATTTCCATCTTATTTTGAAGCCATTGAACTACTTCAGGCTGACGAATATACATATACTCAACCCCAATCGAATGACAGTAAGTTTGTTGTAAATGAGCAACTATATCTAATAGTTTTGCATTACCAATTCCTATTTCGTTTCCAGCCCGAAATGTTGAATTTAAATCAGTATTACTTAATTCAAAATTTTCTAAATCTAATGTTGGACTATAAATTCTTCTGGCTCTAACAGGGTTTGTTTTAGTAAAAAAGTGGCCTCTCTGGCGATAAGCATTTATTAAATTAATAACTTTAAATTCTGTATCAACTAGTTGTCCTTTATGTTTTTGAGGATAATTTTTTAAAGCAAATTCAAAACCTTCAAAAAAACTTTTCCAACTTTCGTCAACAGAGTTATTATCTTCCGAATATTTTTGGAATAACGACTCAACGTATTTTATATCTTGTAAATATGAAAATAAGTCCATCTTTAAATTTTATTCGCATTTATATTTAGTTGTAGTAGAATCTGTTACATCATCAGAAATATTTTCCCATGCAACTACATCTCCGCCACAAAGTCTTTTTAGCCCATCTTTTGTAATAAGCTGATTTGTTGCTTTATCATATTTAAACTTATAGCAATCTTTACAAACCGGAGTTTCTTCTTCTGCTAATTTATCACATGATGATATTATAATTGTATTTAAAATTATACAGGCATAAATAAATTTTGATGTTTTCATATATATAATGATTTAGTTAAATATTTTACATAATCTGTTATTCCGTATTGAATATTTAAAAATTGTTTTGAGTAACCAATTTCGGTTAATTTATTCATTTTAGCTTCTGTAAAATATTGATATTTATCTCTAATATCTACAGGAGTATCAATGTATTGTATATTTTCTTTCAATTTCATTGCTTTAAACAAAGCTCTTACCAAATCGTTAAATGTAGAAGCTTTTCCGGTTCCTAGGTTATATATACCAGAATATTTTCTGAGATTCATTAAAAAGTGAATAACTTCAACTAAATCTTTAATATAAATAAAATCTCGTTTTTGCTCACCATCTTTATAATCAGGATTATGAGATTTAAACAGTGCTACCTTTTTTGTTTCATTAATCTGATTGAAAGCATGATAAACAACCGAAGCCATTCTTCCTTTATGATATTCGTTTGGTCCATAAACATTAAAAAATTTAAGTCCAGCCCAATAATATGGTGTGCGTTTTTGACTTAAAGCCCATTTATCGAAATTATTTTTTGAATTTCCATAAGGATTTAATGGTTTCAAATTATTAATAATGTTATGATTATCGTCAAACCCATACTCTCCCATTCCATAAGTAGCTGCCGATGACGCATATATTAGAGGAATTCCATATTGGATACAATTTGACCAGACTTTTTTTGTGTATTCAAGATTTAGTTCATTAAAAATTTCAACATTAAACTCTGTAGTATCTGTTCTTGCTCCTAAATGTATAATTATTTGAATAAATTTTTCATTTTCTTTAATCCAATCAAAAAAATCGTTTCGCTGGATTTTGGCTGTATAAGCTTTGTTTTCAATATTCTTAACTTTACTAACCTTAAAAAAATCATCAACCAAAATAATATCCTTATAATTATTCTGATTAAGAAAACCTACCATACAACTACCAATAAAGCCGGCAGCACCAGTAACTACAATCATTTTTTTATTTCTTAATAATAAAAGACAAATTTATCTGAATATTTCATATTCATTAACAATAAAATTAGTTTATTTTGAGATATTAAAAAAATTGTTTGCAGAAAATTTGAAAATTATTTCAAATTTATTAGCAGCTTGCTTTAAAAACATTATTTTTGCAAATATCTGTTTTTCAATTATGTATCATTTTTAATATATGCTATATCCAGCCAAATGTATCATTTTTTATATAGTTTTGGCTGGTTATAAGTCAATAAAAAGATTATTCATTGTAAGTTCGCTCTGTATATATTGTTGACTGTACTGATTAGTTTTTAAACCATAAGTCGTTATAAATGTAATAAATATGCTTTTTTTGGTTTTAGTGCTTGCCGAAAAGGAATTTACTTTTTTAGTTATTTCATTTGCATATTTATTATCTAAAGAAAATTCGGTATTGTAAAATTTCATCTCAAAAATATTAATTACATTATCGTCTCTATCTATCAGTAAATCAATTTGTGCAGCATTTTGAGTATTTTTTTCAATCCAACTTCCATGAATTGCATTTATTCCGGAAATTTTCAAGCCTTCTTTTATTTGTTCAATATGCTTTGTACAAATAGTTTCAAAACTAAAACCCGACCATATTTTGTATGATTGCTGACCATAAATTTTAGACCAAACACCTCTGTTTGATGGCTTAGTATTTTCAATAAATTTGATATAAAACATTGAATATTCATCGCTTAACCTGTAAAGCGAATCTTTTGTTCCCTGATAAGGTAAATACTTCTCAATAAATCCCGACTCTTCAAGCTCAACAAGAGTTTTTGTAAGTGTTCCGCCAGATTTGATTTTAGTTTTAGATAATATATCATTTCTGGTTAGTCCTTTTCGTACAGTTGCTAATGTTTTAATTATCAATTCATGATTATCGTGCTGGTCGAATAATGATGCGAATATATTATCAAATTCAGTTCTCAAAAATCCATCTTTTGTAAAACACAATTTATCGAGTGTCTGTGCGACACTATCCCCCGCTGTTATCTTTTCAAGATAATGAGGAATACCGCCCATCGCCATGTAGATTTGAAGAATATCGTAACGCGAAAGTTTTACTTTATTATGCTTTAATAATTGCTCTGTTTCGCATAAATTAAATGGAAGTAATTGAATTTTATTTGTTAGCCTGTTATGAAGCCCGCCTTTACTTTTAATAATATTTTTAATCATATATGAAGCAGCAGAACCACAAATAATTACAACTAAATCGTTTCTTTTTGAGACATAGCTATTCCAAAAATTGTCGAAAGCCGATAGAAAGTTTGATTTTCGGGTATCGAGCCATGGAAATTCGTCAATAAAAATTACTTTTTTCTTCTTAAATTTAACGCTATCAATATATTGACTTAGTAGATGAAATGCTTCAAGCCAATCGGCAGGCTTTTTAAAAGCTTTATCTTTTAGGGGAAACTTTAAATGAAAATTTTTAAGTTGTTGCTTTAAAGTGCCTTTATGAATTCCCGAAAATTCAAATAGAATATTATTTTTGTAAACATTCCGTATAAGATATGTTTTTCCAACTCGTCTTCTGCCGTAAACTGCAATAAGCTCAGACTTATTACTAACTAAAGCAGTCAATAATAATGATACTTCTGATTTTCTGCCAATTACATCCATTAATAAGCGTTATAAGTAGCCAAATGTACTAAAAAATATATAGTTTTGGCTACTTATAAGCAGTTTTTTTAAAAAATTTTCCTATAAAAATTTTAATTTATGGGAGCGTTTCAGAGTTAATACAAAATTTTTCAAATCGGAAAAAAATTGAAATAGTCTAATGATTATTAGTTTTCCTTCAGCACAAACTCATCATACTCAAGCTCGAAACGGAGTTTATGTTTAGATTCTTCCATTGCAAGTGCTAAAAAAATATGTTTAAGTTCTCCGTTTGGTGCTCGGTCAGAGAGCGCAAGATAAAGTTTAAACGCACTTTTTTCACGTTTCATCGCAATTACAAGGGCTTCTTCGTAGCTCATATTCGGTTTAGGCTCAATTCTTACTACGTAATCGGAAATTTTTAAATCCATTACTTTTTCTACCGGCATAGTAAAAAGTCCTTCATCTTTAATCTTTGTTAAACGGGCTTTATGACCAATTTCTTCTTTGGTAAACTGTTCAAACACTTCTTTCATATCAGTTGTTCGGGCATTTTTTGCCAGTTCGGTATAAAAGTCAATTGATTTTTGTTCATTCTGAATTGCAAAATCCAGAATGTCGTTAATGCTTTTAAATTCGCTCATAATTTAATGATTTAATTATAATTATTAATTTTGTAACGCTGTTGTAAAATATTCCTCAAAACGTTTTACTAAAATATCGCATCCATAATTGAACATTCTTCGGAAATTATCTTTTTCGGTACTATGAAATTCATATTTGTTAGTTTTCTCTTTTTCAGGGAGTAACGACATTGCTTCCATAAGTACATCATTTATGGTATCGTATCGTTCGTAACCAAATTTAACAAGCAAATCCATAATCTGCTGATAAGTTAATCGTTCAGTTTTTGGGGTAAAATGTTTGTAAAATTCCTGTATAACTCTCTGAGAATTAGTAAATGTACCATCAGATTCAATTGGGAAAGATGCTGGAAGAATAAGGTCAGCCTTTTCGGCAGTTTCAGTCATAAAATAATCGGAAACAGTAACAAACTGAGCTTTATCAATCCAATTCGAAACTCTCTTTTTATCAATAGCACAACCAATTGGGTCTTCGCCAAAAATAAATAAGTTTTTCAATTCTCCGTTATCAAGCATATCCTGATGACTTTTGTCAATTAAGGAAGGAACAGAATCAATATTCCAATTATCTTTAAGTTTATTTATAAATTTTTCATCTGTAATCAGTTGTCTGCCAACTCCAGCTTTCGGACAAATTCCCATATCAAAAATTCCCTGCGAATTATTTTTCTCTTTTAATGAAACTAATCCATTTGAAGTTTTTCCAAGTTTTCCGGTGAGCATTGCCAGATTTTGCAATTCAAAAGACGTACTTCCTGAAATTTCTTTCTCAGAGAAGATAATTATTGCATTCATCTGATTATTATAATCTTTTACAAATTCTTCGAATTGAACCAAACTTTCAAAACCTGAAGTTTTAAATAACTGCTCAAATTTTTCTGATAAAATATTTTTCTTATAACCTTCAAAATCAATACAATTATCTTTTATAAACATTGCATTTTCTAAACCATTTGATAAAAGATAATGGTTCATTGTTTTAACAAAATGATAGTAGGATTTTATTTTCCAGACTTTATCTGCTTTATGCTCAGTTGATGATTTTAGTTTAGTTGTAACAACTTCAACTTTAACACCTTTAGTAAACCTAACATTATTTACAATAAAACTTACAACTGCATTATCATTATTGATTTCTGAGCCAATCAAATAAATTTTACTTGCTCCATTTATTTGATTAAAAGGAACATTTGCCTCTGAAGAACCTGCAATTCCTTTTCCTCGTTCAAGATAATGAAAACTATGAATATTATTAGTTTTTGCTCCAACTCTCGCTAATTTCTGAATTAAATACATTTCTTCGTTCGATAATCTTGCTCCTGCATAAAAAGAATTTTCGTCGTGAGCAACGCTATTTATCTTATTATAAATTATATCATAAGCTTTTGCAAAACTGATTTCTTCAAATTTACCATTTACTTTTAGTAACGGAGATGTGATTCTGGAATTATCATTCAAATAATTATATCCAAATTTTGGAAACCGGCAAATATTACCATCAGGATTAATTAATCCTTCTTTTCCGGTAACCTTCATTACAAAATTACTTCGGTGGTTTAAAGTAATTTCGCAACCTACTGAACAATAATTACAAATTGTATCAACTTGCTTTAAATCAACAGGACCGGGTTTAAATATGAAATTTTCAGTAATTGCTCCGGTAGGACAAGTCGAAATACACATTCCACATGACTCACAATCAGTTTCCTGTAAAGTATTTTTCATACTTGGAGCAACATAAGTATCAAATCCGCGATTTACAAGACCAAGTGCATTAGCTCCAACTACATCCTTACAAATTCTTACACATCGCGAACATAAAATACATTTGTTATTGTCAATTTCAATAAAAGGATGTCTGAAATCAATTTTATATTCATTAAAACTACCTGCAAAATGTTTCTGTTCAGCATTATATTCGGTTGAATGTTTTTTCAAATCACATGTATAATATTCAGCACATCCACATTCTAAACAACGATTACATTCCTCTTTAGCTATTTTTTCGTTTTCGTAACCTAATTCAACTTCATTAAAATTATATCTTTCGTTAGGTTTGAGTGTTGGCATTTCCTTTCGTAAAAGTGTTTCAAAATTACCTTTATACTCTTCTTTAATTTGAGGTTTGAAGTTATCTTTTTTGCTTAAAAATTCTTGTTTTGGTTCCTCAACTGCTAAACCCATTAAATACTGATTACAACTTCGTGCAGCAATTTTAGCCTGACCAATAGCTGCAATTAATGTTGCAGGACCAGTAACTCCATCGCCACAAGCAAATATTGATTTTATACCTGTTTGAAGTGTTTTTTTATCAGCTTCTATATCGCCCCATTTATTTGCATTTAATTTACCTTCAGTTGAATATTTATTAATATCATCAAGAAAATTAACTTCGGTTTTTTGGCCAATTGCGGCAAGTGCATAATCAAGCTGTATATCAAATTCAGAACCTTCTACAGGAACGGGTCTTCTTCTACCTGATGCGTCAGGTTCACCTAAATCCATTTTGATGCAAGTCATTGATGTAATTCTTCCTTCAGAATCTTTATTTACACAAACAGGTGCTGTAAGAAACATATATTCAACACCTTCAAGTTTTGATTCATGAATTTCAATAGGATTTGCAGGCATTTCATTTTCAGTTCGGCGATATACAACATAAACTTTTTTAGCACCAAATCTTATCGAAGTACGGCAACAATCCATAGCTGTATTCCCGCCTCCAATAACTGCTACTGTTTTTCCTGTAAAATCCTCTTTTTCACCATATTCCATTCGTTTAAGAAAATCAACTCCTGAAAAAACATTTTTTGCATCATCACCCGCACAGCCAATTCCTGTACCTTTTTGAGAACCGATTCCTAAAATTACAGCATTATATTTTTCTTTAATTTCTTTATATGAAATATTTACTCCAAGTTTTGAATTAAAATTAATTCCAACTCCTAAATCAAGAATATTTTCAATTTCCTTTTGTAAAATATCATTAGGCAAACGATATTCAGGAATTCCATATCGTAACCAGCCGCCACCTTTGGGTTGAGCTTCAAAAACATCAACATCATGTCCTTCTTTTCTTAAAAAGAATGCTGCCGACATTCCACCAGGACCGGAACCAATTACAGCTACTTTTTTTCCAGTAGGTTTTTTAATATCAGGTATATACTTTGTGGGAGAAAATAAATCAATATCAGATGCAAATCTTTTCAAATAATCAATTCCAACTGCTGCACCTTCATCTAAAAGATTTCTTCGACATGCAACTTCGCATGGACGAACACAAACTCTTCCGCAAACTGCTGGAAATGGGTTAGTTTCTTTAATTAATGCAACTGCTTCGTGATAAAGTCCTTTTTCGATATGTGAAATATATCCTTGAACATCAACTCCAGCCGGACATGTTTGTTTACAGGGAGCCATACAATCGGCATAATGATTACTCAATAATAAATCTAAAGCAGATTTGCGTGCTTTTATAACTTTTTCATTATTAGTTGTAACTTCCATTCCCTCAGTAAGTCGTGTCGAACATGAAGGTTGTAATCCTCTCATTCCTTTAACTTCAACAACACAAACATAGCAAGATGAAAAAGGTTCTAAACGAGGGTCATGACATAAAGTTGGAATTTCAATACCATTTTTCTTTGCAAGTGAAAGTATTGTTTCGCCCTTATTTCCTTTTACTGGAGTTCCGTTTAAAATTATATTTAATTGTTCTGTCATATATTTTGAAATATTATTTATTCGACTTTAAGTTCGTATTTATTCATCATTATTGGTTTTAAATCCAATTCGCTTTCTGGGTTTTGAATATTCTTGTTTTTCAATAAGTTCATCAAGATAACTAAAAACAAGTTCAATGTTTTTATCATGATTTAAAAGTTTCTTTTTTATTTCTTCAATATCTAATCTTATACTTAAATTATCAACAAGCATCTCACGCATTTTAACAAACACTTCTATGATTTTGATACTCATTTGCTTTGCCCTTTTACTTCGCAAAACATTTGCAAGTTGTAAAACACCATGCTCTGTAAAAGCAAACGGTAAATATCGTTGACCTCCCCATCTTGAGGTAACAAATTGTGACCTCAAGTTTTTGAATTCTATTTCTGTTAATTCAAACATAAAATGTTTGGGAAAGATATCCATGTTTCGTTTTACTGCTTGATTAAGTGCTTTTGTTTCAACTTCATAAAGTTCAGCTAAATCATTATCAATCATAACCTTTTGGTTTCTAATAATAAATATCTTATTTAGTATCAGCTTGTCAGGTAATGTTATTCCGTTTTCATTCATTTTTTTAATATTTTACCTTTGATATGTTTAGATGATATTTATTTGTTCTGTCATTTTTTCTATGAAAATTATTGATATTATGTTCGATTGTATAATTTAACAATATGTTCAAATTCTGACTTTTGCAAAATCTATCTTGATTTTTTTATGAAAGACTGATTGCTTCAAATTTACACTTAGTAAAACAAACTCCACACTTAATACAAATATCCTGATGAATGTAATGAATTTTTTTTCGTTCACCCTCAATTGCATCAACTGGGCAGTTTTTGGCGCAAACTGTACAACCTGTGCAATTTCCAGTATGAACTTCGTAAGTGAGTAGTTTTTTACAACTCTTTGCCGGACATTTTTTTTCTATAATATGAGCAACATACTCATCTTTGAAATATCTCATAGTTGTTAAAACAGGGTTTGGTGCAGTTTGCCCAAGTCCGCATAAAGAACTGTCTTTTATTTGATAAGCTAATTCTTCAAGTGCAGCCAAATCGCATTCAACACCCTCCCCTTCAGTAATTTTTGTTAAAATTTCTAACATTCTTTTTGTCCCAATACGGCAAAAAGTACATTTTCCGCAAGATTCTTTTTGGGTAAAATCTAAGAAAAACCTTGCCATATCAACCATACAGGTTGTTTCGTCCATAACAACCATTCCGCCAGAACCCATAATTGCACCAGTTGCATTAACTGAATCATAATCAACAATTGTGTTTGATAAATATTCAGGAATACAGCCACCTGAAGGACCGCCAAGCTGAACTGCTTTGAATTTTTTTCCTCCCTGAATTCCTCCGCCAAGTTTATAAATTATTTCTTTAATTGTAATTCCCATTGGAACTTCAACTAATCCACCATTATTGATTTTTCCGGTTAAGGCAAATACTTTAGTTCCTTTACTTTTTTCTGTTCCATATTTTGCATATTCATTTGGTCCATTGAATATTATCCATGGAACATTTGCAAAGGTTTCAACATTATTAATATTTGTTGGTTTTCGCCACAAACCTGATTCGGCTGGGAAAGGCGGACGTTTACGAGGCATGCCTCTTTCGCCTTCTACAGAAGCAATTAACGCAGTTTCTTCACCACAAACAAATGCCCCTGCTCCTTCTTTTACATAAATATCAAGATTAAAACCATCAATTCCGAGAATATTTTTACCTAAATAACCTTTTTCTCTGGCTTGCTGCAATGCAATATTCAGTCGTTTTATAGCAAGCGGATATTCTGCGCGACAATAAATTACACCATTTGTTGCTTCAATTGCATAAGCACCAATTATCATTCCTTCAATTACTGCATGAGGGTCGCCTTCAAGTAACGACCTGTCCATAAATGCTCCCGGGTCGCCTTCGTCAGCATTACATATAATAAATTTTTCGGCTGATTTATTTGCGTTTGCAAATTTCCATTTCATTCCGGTTGAAAAACCTCCGCCGCCACGTCCTCGCAAACCTGAATCTATCATTTTTTGAATAATCTGCTCTTTTGATATGCTGTACTTTGTAATCATTTTCAAAGCACTATATCCACTTCTTGCTTCATATTCTTCAATTTTCTCAGGATCAATCATTCCGCAATTTCTAAGAGCAATTTTAACTTGTCCTTCAAAAAAGTTTGTATCTGGTGTTTCAAATAAATCGGTTTTTACTACATATTCTTTAATTGGTTCCCCATTTTTAACGTGTAATTCAATTAAATCAATGGCTTTTTTTTCATCAATATTTCCATAAATATAAGAACCGTCATTATCAATAATTTCGACTAATGGCTCACGAAAACACATTCCGATACAACTTGTTTTTTTTAGTTCAAAATTTAGATTATCAAGTGTTTGTAAATCTTTTAATTTATTATAAACTTTATTGGCTCCTGCTGCTATTCCACAACTTCCAAGTCCAACAATTACTTGAATTTTTTCCATTTAATGTTAAATTTCAGTTAATAATTAATTGTATTCTTTTAACCTTATCTCTTTGATAACCTTTATTGATTCGGTGCTGGTCAGCTTACCAAATGTATCTTCGCCAATCATCATTACAGGAGCTAACGAACAACATCCCAGACAAGCAACTGATTCAAGTGTAAATAAACCGTCTTCGGTTGTTCCGCCATCATTTACTTTTAAAGATTCTTTTAATGCGTCTGATATTGAATTTGCATTCTGAACATGGCATGCAGTACCATGACAAACTTTAATTATGTGTTTACCAACTGGATGAAGTCTAAATTGTGAATAAAATGTAGCAACACCATACATGTCGCTGATTTTAAGACCTGTTTCTTCGGATATTTTTACAAAGGCTTCTTTAGGAATAAATCCAAATAATGATTGTGTTCCTTGTAAAATTGGAATTAAGTTTCCTTTTTTACCTTTATATTTTTCAATCAATGGATTTAATAATTCAAGATTGACATCAGCATTTGCAACTGCCTCATCTTCTTTACTTAATAAACGGTTAATACGCATAATTATCAATTAGTTTATAAGAATTTTAACCGTAAAAATAAGGAATAATAAAATAGTAATTTGTCTGAAATATGTTTTATAAAACATAATTTAAATAC
>Ga0154360_1056_pt3 | contig 13716 bp, 9 predicted proteins | sample RifGroA2_FD_115888 | JGI IMG/M metagenome (GOLD analysis project Ga0154360, IMG submission 115888) | Bacteroidetes bacterium GWA2_30_7 | reverse complement strand
AATCATACAGTAATAAAAGAAGAAAAAAAAATATAAAAAATTGAGAAGGAATTATATTGAACAAACGGTTAATAAATGTCCACATTGCACTAGTATAGACATTATAGGTTATGGTTCAGCAAAAGGAAGTAGGCGATTCAAGTGTAAAAATTGCAATAAAACATTTACAGAATACACAGGCACGTGGCTTGCAAATCTTAAAAGACGAGATGTAGTTGATAAATATGTTGAACTGATGTTGCAAGAAAAATCTTTAAATAAGATTAAAAGCGAACTTGAAATAAATAAGAAAACTGCTTTTGATTGGCGACATAAAATATTGTCTAGTATTGAAAATCAGGGAAATACTAGTTGTTTCTTGGGTATAACTGAAAGTGATGAAACATTTTTTCTTCAATCTGAAAAAGGATCTTGCGATTTAGACCGTAAAAGTCGTAAACGAGGAGGAAGTGCAAAAAAACATGGAATTAATAACGAACAAGTTGCTGTTGTTGTAACCTGTGACCGTAATCAAGAAATTGATTTAACCGTTGCTACTTTAGGTCGTATTACTAAAAATAATTTGGAGAAAATATTAGGGAGTCGTGTAGATCAAAATACGATTCTTTGCACTGATAGCCATATAACTTATAAAGGATTCGCTTTAGACCATAATCTTGAACATCATTCATTAAAAGCTAATTTAAAACAACATGTAAAGGATAAGGTTTACCATATACAACATATTAATTCTATTGATAGTCGACTAAAACCATGGGTAAATAATCATTTTCATGGTGTTTCTACCAAATTTTTACAAAATTATATGAACTGGTTTAGATTAAAGGAAACAACTAAAAAATCAAAAGAAGTAGTTTTAGAATTCTATACAAAATCAATTCAAGATTCTAAAGCGTGGCTGCGTTTCAAAAATATACCTAACCGCTATAAATCTTTAGTTAATTTATTACCAACACCAGATTAAACCTTAGCCATTACAAATTACAATTGCTTGATATTCAAGTGGTTTTGAAAATTTGAATTTTGAGAATTGGAATTTATTTGACATTTGCTTTTTGTTTTTTGGCGTTTTCTTATAAGCACTAAATATAATCCAACGAATTATTAAAAATGTTCGTTCTTATTCCAAAGTAAATCAGATTTGAGTTTTTCTCTACAGAATAGTAGTTATTAGTTCTTTTTATTACAGAAACAAATAATCTGCAATTAATTGCAGGATTTATTAAATATGATAAAGTTGCAGAATAATATTTTGTTGTTGTTTTAAGACCTTGCAAAAAATTAGAACTTTCGTAATTATCTGAATAGTTAAATAAATTTCCACCAAAATTTATTCCGGTAGAATCTTTTCCCTGATTAATATTATTATAACTCAATTCAATTCCAAAATCTTTAAATTTATAGTTAATTTTTATAACTAATTCCTGAAGGTTTGCTCCAGCAGGATGAGCCAAAGGCATATTAAAATGTGTGTAATTCTGTCGAATTACATCATGAGAATATGTATATGGGTTAATCCGATTATATTCACACATCAAAAATAATTTTTTAATATTAAATGGTTTAAAAATCTTTATACCAGCCTGATATCCAGTTTTATTTTGATTAAAATCATTTTTGAATGAATAATCGTCAACTACTAATTGTCCATAAAGCTGAATGTTTTTCTGAGGAATTATTTGAATATTAAAACCAACCAATACATTATTACTATCGTTAAGGCTGTAATTTACTGTTTTATAAAAAATTAAAGGATTAAAATAGTTCGGTTTAAACTTGTTGTTATATCCCACTCCTGACGTTTTCCAAACAGTTCCTTCAAATAACCCAACTTGTAAATATTTGTTCACGATAATATTCAAATAACTAAACGAACCATGATTTCTGTTAAAAACAATCTCTCTTGTATCAATTGCAGATATTTCCTGAAATGAATTCATCATATACATATATTGAATTCGTTTATTTTGAAATAAAAATTTCAAAAACGGATAAGCAGCTGAATAATCAGATAATAGCAAAGAACGATAACCGTTACCAATAAAATTTTTTCCATGACCAAACTGAATACTAAAATTATCTGCCGGAACATAATTAATATACGAATTTGAATAAGAATAATCGTATCCGGTCTGGTTAAAACCTCTGATTCTTGCAAGTCCCGGCATAACTTGATTACTTTTAATATACTGAGAAATAAAATCAGCAACAAAGGCTTGGTTCTCAACAGCAAGTGTCTGAAAGTAAAACCGCTTGCCAATTTTTCCTTTTACGATGATGCCTCTCGAATTTGTTGATAATATTGAGTCTGTAACAAGGTCTTTTCCTGCTTCAAAATCGACAATTATATTTGCTTGAATAATAAAGTTTTTTGCTTTTCCAATTACCAAATCTTCGGTTCTGAGCTTTTTCCATAACTTCTTATGTTTGAGCCTATTTAAAATTAAACTGTCTCTCCCGAATAAGAAAAAAATTGAATCCGAATTTATTTTAGAATTTAAATAATTTGGCTCAATAGGTTTTAATGAATTATGCACATTTAGAAATCGACAATTTATATCTTCTTCTAAATCAGAAAATAAGAATGTGTTGTAGGGTAAATTTGTATTTTGAGACTTAGTTAAAGAATATGAAAATATCAGTAAAAATAAAATGAAATATTTCATTTGTAAACCTAATCCACGTTTGATTTTTGCTTTCGATATATATATATAAGTATATTTGAAAAGATTAATGCCAATAACGTAAGGATAATTATTAAATAATAATTTCCAACCCAATCCATTAAAAAAGAAAAAATTATAAAAAACACAGAGGTCATTGACAATAAGATGGTTGATTGTGAATGTGATAGTTTTAACTTTAATAAAATATGATGTATATGATTTTTATCTGGATTAAACGGAGAACGTTTTTTAGATACCCGAATTGTAAAAACCCGTAGCATATCAAAAAGTGGAACAATTAATATTCCGATTACAACTGCCGGTGCCGAAAAAAGTGCATACTCATTTGTTAAATGCTCATTAATATCTATCATTTTTATTGCTAAAATTGCTAGCATTAACCCTAAAAGCATCGACCCCGTGTCGCCCATAAATATTTTTGAAGGAGTAATGTTAAACCTTAAAAATGCTACTAATGAGCCAAGTAGAGCAAACGAAACAATTGATAATTGTCGTGTTTCATCGGCATAATAAAACCAAATGCCAAAAGCTAAACAAGCAATAGCAGATAAACTTGCCGACAATCCATTTATTCCATCTATCAGATTTACAGCATTTATAATAACTAAGATTACGAAAATTGAAAATACAATACTAACATATTCATTTAATTCGTAAATACCAAAAATGCCAGAAAAGCTTGTAATTTTAATTTTTCCCCAAACAGTTATAATAATTGCTGAAATTAATTGACCAATAGCTTTTTTTCTTGGCGAAAGAGTTACAATATCGTCTTTAATTCCTATTCCAAAAATTACAATCAATGCTGCCAAAACATACTGTAATTGCCAAAATTTTGAGAAATCTGTCCAGAATGAAATAGAAAATATTAACCCGGCAAAAATAGCTAATCCACCAAGTGTTGGGACGCTTATAGAATGACTTTTTCTAGCACCAGGCTCATCATATAAGTTTTTAACATTCGCAACATAAATAATTGATGGAATTGCAATATAAGTGATTGCAAAAGATGTAAAAAAACTAAATAAAATTAATTTTGTCATACAACGCAAATATATGACAAAATTATTAAGACATACTATTGAAACATTTAGTTAAATAACCTAATTTTAATTATTTAATGATTTATTTGACTATTGGTTTATTTTTATTGACTAAATTTGAAAATACATCAACGGAATTTTTACATTTATTAGACTTTTTTTAAAATTCTTTTTTCCTTTGTTATAAAAAATAATGCAATTTAAAGATATTATAGGACAAGTTGAAGCTAAAAAAAGGCTTCTATCTGCTGTAAAAGGCAATAGGATTAGTCATTCTGTATTGTTTTTAGGTCCCGAAGGAAGCGGAAAACTTGGATTGGCAATTGCTTATGCACAATATATTTCGTGCGAAAATAAAACAGAAGACGATTCTTGTGGAGTTTGCAAATCATGCTTAAAATATAACAAACTTGTACATCCCGATTTACATTTTGTATTTCCGGTTGTAAAAACCAAGAAAATTACAAAAGAACCAATAAGCGACAATTTTATTAACGAATGGAGAGAGTATGTATTAAAAAATCACTATTTTTCGCTAAATCAATGGACTGAATTTATTGCAGACGACGAAAACAAACAAGCAATTATTGGAGTTAACGAAAGCAGCGAAATCATTAAAAAACTTTCTTTTAAAACCTTTGAATCGGAATATAAGGTTATGATTATTTGGTTTCCCGAGAAGATGAACAAAGAATCATCAAATCGTCTTTTAAAAATATTGGAAGAACCTTTCGAAAAAACACTTTTTATTTTGATATCAGAAGATTCGGGCAATATTATACAAACAATTTTATCAAGAACACAGCTTTTTAAGATTTCTAAAATTGATGATTCGAGTATAATAAATTTTTTAATCGATAAACATTCGATAGAAGAACAAGAAGCTGTAAATATTGCAAAATTATCGCATGGCAATATTATTAATATGTTGCAAATTTTAGGTTCAGAAGAAAATCAAGCCAAATTTTTGGAAGAGTTTTCTACCATGATGCGTTCGGCATTTAAAGGTGATACTATAGAAATTAGTAATTGGTCGAAAGAAAAAGCAAAAACCGGAAGAGAAAAAATTAAGGAATATCTGATTTATTGCTTGAGAATGATTCGTGAAAATTATTTAATGACCAATAATGTGTCTGAATTAGTTCAACTTACAGGTGGAGAATCGGAGTTTTCAAAAAAATTTCATCCATTTGTAAACAGCCGAAATGTTCCTCTGATTTATGATGAAATTAATAAAGCACATTTTCATATCGAACGAAATGGAAATGCTAGTATAATTTTGCTTGATTTGGCTTTAAAAATTATGCAAAATATTAAAAAGTGACTTTAACAAGAATAACCTAATATCTTTAATGATTTAAAATTTGGTTATTTATTTTAATTTTCATTGATTATATGTTAAAGCAAAAAGCTCCTGAAAATCAGGAGCTTTATCGGAGGTCTCTTCCGGATTCGAACCGGAGTCGACGGTTTTGCAGACCGGTGCCTAGCCGCTCGGCCAAGAGACCATCTTAGAATTACAAAATTACAAAAACTTTTCCTTTAAAAAAATATTATTTCAATTTATGAAACGATGAAAGTTTTTATCTAAAATCAAAATGAAGTTCATTATCTTATTAAAGAATTTTTTATTTTACAAAAGACGCAACTGGTTTTATTATTTGTTGTAATGTTGCATTATAAATCCCTTCTGAATCTATTCCACATTCATTATGTAATTGATGTACTGTCCCATGTTCAATAAATTTATCAGGAATTCCCAATCTTTTTACATTTGAATTATAACCATTATCTGACATAAATTCGAGTATTGCACTTCCAAATCCACCTTTTAAAACACCATCCTCAACAGTAATTATGTTTTGGAAGTTTTTAAAAATTGAATGAAGCAATTTTTCATCTAATGGTTTTACAAATCTCATATCGTAATGAGCTATAGATATATTTTCATTTTCTTCAAGTTTATTACAAACTTTAACTACAGTATTTCCAATATGTCCAATTGAAAGAATTGCTATATCCTTACCATTTCTTAATAATCGTCCTTTGCCGGTTTCGATTTCTTTAAAAGGCTTTCGCCAGTCAGCCATAACTCCATTTCCTCTTGGATAACGTATTGTATAAGGACCTTTATCTTGTAATTGAGCAGAATACATTAAATTTCGCAATTCTTCCTCATCCATTGGTGAAGAAACTATCATATTTGGAATTATACGCATATATGCTAAGTCAAAAACCCCATGATGTGTAGCACCATCCTCGCCTACAAGCCCACCTCTATCGAGACAAAAAACAACATTAAGATTCTGAATTGCAACATCGTGAATAACCTGATCGAAAGCTCGTTGCATAAACGAAGAATAAATATTACAAAACGGAATCATTCCTTGTTTTGCAAGTCCAGCCGAATACGTAACTGCGTGTTGTTCTGCAATGCCAACATCAAATGCTCTTTGCGGCATTTTTTCCATCATAATATTTAATGAGCATCCGCTTGCCATTGCCGGAGTTATACCAACAATTTTAGGATTTTTTTCGGCAAGCTCAACAATCGTATGTCCAAATACATCCTGATATTTTGTACCTGAGCAAGAATGACCGTTAAGTGAAATAATTTCTCCTGTATTTTTATCAAAAGTTCCGGGTGCATGCCATTTGGTCTGGTCGAGTTCGGCAAATTTATATCCTTTTCCTTTTTTGGTAATAACGTGTAATAATTTCGGACCGGGAATTCCTTTTAAATCTTTTAAAATTTTAGAAAGATTAACAACATCATGACCATCAACGGGACCAAAATATCTGAAATTTAACGATTCAAATAAATTACTTTGACGAAGTATAATTGATTTTACACCATTTTCTATTTTTTGTGCAAATACCTGTGCATTAGGACCAAAGCGACTTATTTTTCCTAACATTTTCCAAACTTCATCTTTAACTTTATTATAAGTTTGAGAAGTTGTAATGTCAACAAGATATTCTTTTAAGGCTCCAACGTTTGCATCAATTGCCATATTGTTATCGTTCAGAATAACAAGCATATCGGGCTTTAGCATTCCTGCATGATTCATTGCTTCAAAAGCCATTCCGGCAGTCATTGAACCATCGCCGATTACAGCAATTACCTGTTTTTTAACCTTTTGTAACTTTAAAGCCATCGCCATTCCGAGAGCAGCCGAAATTGATGTTGATGAATGTCCAACACCAAAAGCATCGTAAATACTTTCTGAAGGCTTTGGAAATCCGCTTATTCCGTTAAGTTTTCTATTTGAATTGAATAAATCTTTACGACCCGTAAGAATTTTATGTCCATAAGCCTGGTGTCCAACATCCCAGATTAATAAATCGTCTGGAGTATTAAAAACATAATGCAAAGCAACAGTAAGCTCAACAACTCCAAGACTCGCACCAAAATGTCCGGGATTATTACAAACAACATCAATAATATATTGGCGTAATTCGTTGCTAATCTGAATTAACTGAATTTCATCAAGTTTTTTCAGGTCTGATGGAAACTGTATTTTTTCGAGCAGTTGCCCTTGTTTAAACATAAAGTGCGACTAAAACAATTTACAAAATTAACAATAAATTCTATGTAATCATTACAAATATAGGTTTTAACGTAATTGTGATAAAAAAGTTATAAAAATCTTTTTTTAATTAGATATTGTTAACTTATAAGATATTGTGGTTAAAAATAAAAACTGTGACACGGTTTTGAACCGTGCCACAGTTAACAAAGCTATTCTTTTAACAATTATGCCTTCTTGGCAAAGAATGTTTTAAATATTAAGTCATAAACTATAACTCCACCTCCAAAAATCATTAATAAATCTGGAATTGTCCTTGCCCAAACCCAGAATCTCATTCCGCTTAAAGCTTCACGTGTTCTTGCAGCAAAATAACCTAAATCGTGAGCAATTTTTGTTTGTTCCATTCCAATCATTAAAGTTGGTATTGCAAAAAGTAAAACCCCGATTGTAAGCAGCCAGAATCCCCATTTGCTTAATTTTTCGTTCCAAACCAAGCCTTTAGCCATTGCATTTGCACGCGATGTCATATAAAGAAATGCGATAGAAACATAACCAAATGCTCCAAGTAATGCCACATGTCCGTGAGGCATAATCAGATATGTTCCATGTGAATAATAACTTATTGTAGGAGTGTTGATTACCATTCCAAGGAAACCTGCACCAATCCAGTTTAGAAATGCCGAACCTGCAATCCACATAAAAGGAGTTGAAAAGTGAAATTCTTCGCCTCGATGAATTTTTTCGCGATAATTTTTCATTGCTTCAATTAGCATTAATGCAAGAGGAAGCGGCTCAAGTGCTGAGAATATTCCGCCAATTGCAATCCAATATTCGTCAAGCCCTTGCCAGAAATAATGATGACCAACTCCAAGTGTACCGCTTACCATAATCAGAAATAATTCGAAAAACATAACACGAACGGCTGTTTTCTGAGAAATCAAACCAAGTGAAACCGTAAAGAATGCAATAACTCCGGCAGCAAATAATTCGAAAGTTAATTCAACCCAAAGGTGAATAACCCACCAACGGTAATAATCATCAACAGTGTAGTTTGGAATTATTTTATGAACCGGCATCATTCCGGCAATATAAAGTGTGGCAATTCCAAATGCTGACCAAATAATTGTTCCAACAAGCGGATTGTTTGTAGCAGCTTTTCTGATAAGTGAAACTATAAGTAAAAACCAGAACACCAAACCAATAACAAGTCCAATATCCCATATTCTTCCAAGATTAACAAGTTCTCTTCCTTCGTTTCCAAGCCAAAACCAAGTATCGCGCATTTGACCTGTTGCTCCAAGATATAATCCAACAACGCTACCAATTCCAACAATTAATAATGCAAACCAAAGAATATCAACCAACCATGGATATTTATGGTCACGATTTGCAACCCAGGGAGCAATTAATAAACCACCTACCAGCCAGCCTACAGCAACCCACAAAACAGCAATTTGAGTGTGCATTGAACGTAATACATTAAATGGAAGAATATCTTGTGATAATAAAAAGTCTTCGGTAGGATTTGCGTAAAGATGAGCAAGATAACCTCCAAGAACCAACTGTACAAAAAACAATAATCCAACTATTGGAATATACTTTAGCAATTTTTTTTGCGACTTAAATAATTGTGTGATTTTTAAGGCTGGTTCCAATGCTTCATTTTTATCTTTCTTGAATAAAAATTCATAGGATAAGAAAATTATGATTATTGTTAAAGTCCATAAAATCAAGAATTCCCAAAGAGAAACGTTGTGTGAATTAAAATTAACATCCTGGTCAATCAGCGGTTCGCAGGGCCAGTTATTCGACCATGTTCGTTCTGTTCCGGGACGTAGCGAGGTTGCTACAAGTTGCGACCAATCGAAAAATGCAGCGATTTTAACAGCTTCTTCGGGTTTAATAATCCCGCCTCTGAAAGCTCTTTCTTTATCGCCATTAACTAACATATTTACAATGTATTCCACGTTCTTGTGAAATGCCTGAGCCGATGCTTCGGTATAAGTAGTGGTTGTTTCAAGTAAATGGGTTTGATGTTTCACATCCTGCTTAACTCTTTCTTTTACAGCTCCCCGCTCAACTTCTGTAAGTTCTTTTGAAAATTTTCCATATATTTCTTTTGCATAAAAATCGTATAAATATTCTATTCTGTTGTGCATTAAATCTGTCGAAAAATCAGGACCCATATATGCTCCCATTCCAAGTACTGTTCCCCAATCCATAAGGTCGAATTGCTGAAAATATCCTTTTCCGGCAACCACATCATCGTAAGTATAAAGCAATTCCCCATTCACAGACTTAACTTCTTTAGGTATTGGAGGAACTTCTTTCTGGAGGTTTGCCGTGAAATAAATTAATGCCACCACCATAAAAATGGCAATAAACCAAAAGCTTGTGTATAAGCCTTTTCTACTCATAAATTTGTCTAAAAATGTTTCTTTCATAATTGAATTTGAATTAAGTTAATTTATTATTTATCTATATGCTACTTCGTTGTAGCATTTGTTTACAAAAAATTTTAAAATTTGTTTATAGTATCCTTAATTAAGTTTGCTAAGCTGGTTTTAGATAGTGTGTTATACAATTTTTCTTTAGTATCAGTCCACGATTTATGCATTGCACAAGAACTTTCAGGAGTACACTCGTTAAATCCTAATACACAGCCCATATATTTGTCTATTCCGTCAACCGAATCAATAATCTCAGCCAGATAAATATTGTCGGGCGATTTCATAAATTTATAACCTCCATCTCGTCCCTGAATGCTTACAATAAAATTATTTTTACTCAGATTTGTCATAATTCGCCGCATATATTTGTTTGGAATATTCAGTTTTTCGACAATACTTTTTGCACTATACAACTTTTCGTAATCTGTTGCCATATAGCTTAATATCCGTATTGCGTATTCTGTTGTTTTACTAAACTTCATATATGCTACCCGCCTGTAGTATTTTCGACAAAAGTAAATATTAAATTATGTTATGCAAATAAATATTAAAAATTTTTGATTTTATTTTTCTGCAAAATTTAAACAGAAAGCATCTCGAATTTTACTATTGTATTGGTAATTATAGAATTATTATTTGATTAAATAAGATGAATAATATACTTTTGAAGGATGAGAAATTTTTAAAAATAGGTTTTTGGCTAATAAAGAAATAATGCAATTGTTTCGTTTGGCGAAATATTACCATCAAATAGTTAGAAAGACTGTCAATAAAATTTGACAGAAACAAGGAATTTATTTGAGAAATTTAATTATTTTTGAAAAAACTTTAAAGAATGAATTATTATCCGATTTCATTAAAAGAAATTAAAGAAAAGGTTGCTAAAAAGAAGATTTTCAGGCAACCTATTCAACTCCTACCATTTGAAGACCTTACTAATGTGAAAGAAATTACTAATGAATTTGGAGAAACACTTGTTAGAGTTGATGGAGATATTCCTGCTGACTTACCAATCACTGACGGTCAAAGATTTTTATTTATAAGTTACGACCAATCAAAATATTCACACGGGATTCATAAATATCCTGCAAAATTTTTTCCTGAATTACCAAGATGGCTTATTAATCGTTATTCAAAACCAAATGATCTAATATTAGACCCATTTGCAGGAAGTGCTACAACAAATATCGAAGCGTTATTATTAAATAGAAATTCTGTTGCAATTGATGTTGACCCATTTGCAAGATACTTAGCTAAAGTTAAAACAACACCAATTGACAAATTAGAACTTAATAAAACTGTTGAAAATATCCTAAAAAAACTAGTTGCATTCAACCCTAAATTAGTTGACAGCAAAGATATTCCGGAATTTCCATATCGTGAAAACTGGTTTACAAGAGAAATATTACTTGAATTAGCATTTATAAAAAAAACGATTCTCAATTCAACCAATGATAATAACATTAAAGACCTATGCTTAATATCAATGTCATCTGTTATTCGTGCAGTTTCTAATGCAGATGATAATTGCACAAGAACAGTGGTAAGAAAAAAATTAAATAAAGAAATATACCCATCTTTTGCATTGACAAAGTTTGCAGAAAATTTAATCATGAATGCATACAGGATTGTTGACTTTACTAGTCGTTTAAATACTAATGCTACTTTAGAAATACCTGAAGGTAATGATGCAAGGTTTTTTACATATCCAGACAATCATTTTGATATTGCAATAACTTCTCCACCTTATGCAAATGCTGTAGATTATCCCAGGACACATCAATTAGAAATGTATTGGCTCGGGTTAGCAAATGGTTCGTTAAGTAAATTAAAAGAAATCCATATCGGGACAGAGGTAGTTAGAATAGATGAATATAAAAAACTACATAAAATTGGAGAGAATACGGCAGACAAAAAAATTGAAGCAATTTATAAATTAGACCCAAGAAGAGCGTATATTGCATACAAGTATATATACGATATGACTTTAAATATGAAAGAGGTATATAGGTCATTAAAACCTGGAGGTAGATATATTATTGTCGTTGGCAATAATCGTATCAAAGGTGAGTTATTTGAAAGTTGGAAATATTTAATGAGTCTTTCTGAAAACATTGGTTATAAAGTTGAAAATTATTTTGGCTCAGAAATTATAAAACATTTTATTAAAGTTCCAAGAGAGGAACGAATAAACACAGATTGGATTATTGTATTAAAAAAGTAAAAAATGCCAAACAACCCAGAAATCGGCAAACAAGCGTCAATAGACGGATTTGCACACGAACACATTGTAGTAGGTTTTTTAATGAAACGTTATCAAAATGTTTCATTGGTTGATTTACCACTCTCTCCTTATGACATAATCATTGCTCGCAGACTTGAAAATGGAAAAGAAGATATAATAAGAGTGCAAGTTAAAACAGCAAGAACAAGCGTTAGTTTCACTGGGGGAACAAGAGGAGGGGTTGACAGAGAATACAAATCAGATGTAAAAACTTATACACAATCACCAGAAACATCAGATTTAATTATTGGTTTCAGACCAAATGCTGATGGTACGTTTGATTTGTTTTTTGTCCCGACTGTTCTGATTAAATATTTTGGAACTAAAAGTAAAGGACTTGGGACTATTGAATTTTTCAAAAATAATTACGACATACTTGAGAATTGTAAAGACCATTCCTATTGTATAAAAATTGCAAGAGAACAAGGCATAATATAAAACTACTGCTGGGTAACAGACGTTTGCTTTCAGTGACTGGGTAGCGCTTCGTATGACAGGAAAGCGGTAATTTCAACTTCAGTTCTTCTTGGAAAATTCAGCGATAAAATCGCCACAGAACTGCAACCGCACGAATGTTAACTTTAACAGCAAAACAAATCAAAAGTAAATAAAATCACTCCCAATAGCAACAGTAAAAAACTCCCGAACAAATAAAACTGACGACTTTTGGGAATCAATAATATCTAAAATAGAACTTACTGAACATATTCCGGCAGAGGCATTTGAAAATATCTCAGATTTCTCACATCTTGAAATAATGTATGAGTCTTAAATAATCAACACATTGAATTTAGTATTAGAAAAAATCAAATATGAATAATTCGATAAAATTATATAATGTATTACAAACTTATAATAAAATCAATCTATCAAATCTGTTGATAAGTTTTTTCATTGTTAATAACTACTCGTCAATTTTTGTAACCTAAATAATAGTTATATATTTTTTAACATACTTTTGTTTGACAAAGGCAACTATATTTGTGATGAATCGTCTTTTTGCTTACATAAATGAATGTAAAAATATTGTGAAAAATCAAATAATTTCAATATACGTGCTTAAATATCAATCAATTACAAGTTAAAACAATCAAATCAATTATTAATATAATTTTAAATTTTATGAGAAAAATTTATTTCTTTTTAACCGTTTTGTTTTTAATTGCTGTTGCAATTAACGCTAATGCACAAATAGTAACACCTGCAAAAATTACTTCAGGAGTTTATCACGGTAAAATTAATGCTAAAGATTTTAAGCCAATTACCGATATGAAAGCCTACGAAGAAGAGCGACTAAAAAATAAAACTGAATTAAAACTTAAAATGCAAGAAAGAAACCCTGGAATGAAAGAAAAGTTGTATCCAGCAGGTTCAAATGAATTACCTCAACCTTTAGACCCAGTACTTCAAGCTGCCGAAAAAAGCATACAAATAGCACCACAAGTGTTATTGAATGTTGCAGGACAAAACGGTGGTTCTGGTGTCCCTCCAGATTGTATTGGTGCAATTGGACCTAATCATTATGTTCAACAAATTAATACTACCTATGTTGTTTACAACAGATCTGGTTCTGCAATAACTGGTCAAATAGCACTTAATTCATTATTTAATGGAGTAACAGGAGCAAATTGCAATGACGGCGACCCTATTATACTTTATGACGAACAATCTGACAGATGGCTTGCTGCAGAATTTTCGTTATGTAATGCAAACGAATAT
>Ga0154360_1299_pt2 | contig 13887 bp, 12 predicted proteins | sample RifGroA2_FD_115888 | JGI IMG/M metagenome (GOLD analysis project Ga0154360, IMG submission 115888) | Bacteroidetes bacterium GWA2_30_7 | reverse complement strand
ACTGAAATATAATTTGTTAAATCAACTTCTTTATCAAAAATTGCAATTACCTTATTAAACATCATTTGTCCTGTTCCCCAAAGAGAATTTGCAATCTTTTCGGCATGTCCGGGAAATTTTTTATTTATACTTATTAAAGTTAAATTATGTGCAACACCAGCCGGGGGAAGATTCATTTCAACAATTTCGGGCAACATTGTCATTCTCAGTGGCAATAAAAATATTCTTTCGGTAGCTTTTGCAATCCATTCATCTTCCTGCGGCGGAATTCCAACAATTGTAGTCGGATAAACCGCATCTTTACGGTGTGTTATGCAAGTTATATGAAATTTTGGATAATAATCTTCCAATGAATAATATCCGGTGTGGTCGCCAAACGGACCTTCATAAAATAATTCTTCGTTTGTATCAACATAACCTTCGAGTACAATATCTGCATCGTTTGGAACAAACAAATCGTTAGTTAAACATTTTACAAGTTCAACTCCTTTTCCTCTGAGCAATCCTGCTAAAATATATTCATCAATATTTTCGGGAAGCGGAGCTGTGGCACAATATGTATATGCAGGGTCGCCTCCAAGCACAACCGTTACGGGCATTTTTTTAATTCCGGCTTCTTTATATTCATTGTAATGATTTGCTCCGGTTTTGTGCATGTGCCAGTGCATAGCAGTTGTTTGATTATCTATCACCTGCATTCGATACATACCTACATTGCGTTTTTCCGATTTCAAAGATTGTGTATGAACAAGTGGAAAAGTTATAAATTTTCCACCATCGTGAGCCCAGCATTTCAATATAGGAAAAATGCTTAAATCAGGACTTTTAATCACAACTTCCTGACATTTTCCTTTTCCTTTTATTTCTTTTGGCATTAATGCTCCGAGCTCATTTAACTGAGGCAGAACCTTCATTTTATCTAAAAACGATGCAGGTTTCTTTTTTAATAAACCTGCATATTTATCTAACAATTCAGAAAAACTGTCAAGATTTTTTAAGCCTAAAGCAAGCGAAATTCGCTTTTCAGAACCGAGAGAATTAATTAATAAAGGAAATTTGCTTCCGTTATTTGTAAAAAGCAGAGCTTTGTTTTGAGTTTTTGATTTTGAAACTCTATCGGTAATTTCTGCAATTTGTAATTCGGGATTAACGAATTTATCTATTGAAATTAGCTCGCTGTTGGCTTTTAAAATTTCGATAAAATCGGCGAAGGATTTATATGACATTTTTAAATTTCATTAATTTGTGCACTAAACTGCACAAATTTACCCGAATTTATGCAGTTATGTGCTTGGATTTAAAAAAATACAAATATTTTACTTGGTTTTATGCAATCTGTTTACTCATTTATTTGAACCATTCTTTTGTTCTTTTATCTAGCTCTTCATAAGAAATCACATTTCCATTTATTGAATGATTAAAGCCTTTTTCTATCTTATCAATTAATATTAATTGGTCAATTAAATCATCAATTGAAAATTTATCAGGAAATCTGGTTATTGTATCAATAACTGTTATTTTTGTTAACATATTATTTGTCTTTATACAAATATACGATTTTTCTAAATAGCTTTCAACAACAAATTTTTAAAGAATTAAGCTCCAGATAATTCGAAAAATTACCCTAATTTATAAATTAGGTAAATGATTTAAGAAAAACCTCTAAACTAAATTAGTATTTAGCTGTAAATTTATTTTAAGAATGTCTTAAACGACAATTTATCTGAAATAATTTCGTTAATTCTCGAAATATCAATTCTTTCCTGTTTCATTGTATCTCGGTATCGAATTGTTACAGTATTATCATTTAAAGTATCGTGGTCGATAGTTATGCAAAATGGTGTTCCAATTGCATCCTGCCGACGATAACGTTTTCCTATAGAATCTTTTTCGTCGTACTGGCAATTGAAATCATATTTAAGGTCGCTGAAAACTTTATGACCAAGTTCGTCTAATCCATCTTTATTTATTAATGGAAGAATAGCAAGTTTAACAGGAGCAAGCATTGGCGGAATTTTCAAAACAACTCTTTCCGTTCCATCTTCAAGTTTTTCTTCGTTATAGGCATAACCCAAAATTGAAAAGAAAGTACGGTCAACTCCTATTGAAGTTTCTACAACGTAAGGTACATAACTTTCGTTAAGTTCGGGGTCGAAATATTGTATTTTTTTACCTGAAAATTTTTGATGCGATGATAGGTCAAAATCTGTACGTGAATGAATACCTTCAATTTCTTTAAATCCAAATGGAAATTCAAACTCTATATCAACTGCTGCATTTGCATAATGTGCAAGTTTATCGTGAACGTGAAATTTATATTTTTCGCGAGGTATTCCAAGCGAAAGATGCCAGTTAAGTCGTTGTTCTTTCCAGTATTCAAACCATTTTAGTTCTTCGCCGGGGCGAACAAAAAACTGCATTTCCATTTGCTCAAATTCTTTCATGCGGAAAAGAAACTGACGAGCAACTATCTCATTACGAAATGCTTTTCCGATTTGGGCAATTCCAAAAGGAATTTTCATTCGCCCAGTTTTTTGTACGTTGAGGTAGTTTACAAATATTCCCTGAGCAGTTTCGGGACGAAGATATATTGTACTTGCTTCTTCGCTTAACGAACCCATTTGTGTAGAGAACATGAGGTTAAACTGACGAACTTCTGTCCAATTGCGAGTTCCCGAAATCGGGCAAACAATTTCGCAATCGACAATAAGTTGTTTCAGGTCGGTTAAATCGTTATTTGTTAATGCTTTAACGAAACGTTCTTTTATTGAATCGTGTTTAGTTTTATATTCAACAACACGAGGATTTGTTGATATAAACATTTCACGGTTGAATGTTTCGCCAAAACGTTTTGCAGCTTTTTCAACTTCTTTTTCGATTTTATCTTCAATCTTAGTAAGAAATTCTTCCATCAGAACATCGGCACGGTAGCGTTTTTTGGAATCTTTATTATCAATCATTGGGTCGTTAAAGGCATCAATGTGACCGGAAGCCTTCCATGTAGTTGGGTGCATAAATATTGCAGAATCAATACCTACAATGTTTTCGTGCATATAAACCATTGATTTCCACCAATATTGCTTTATGTTGTTTTTTAATTCAACGCCATTTTGAGCATAATCGTAAACTGCACTAAGTCCGTCGTAAATTTCACTTGATTGGAAAACGAAACCATATTCTTTTGAATGAGCTATAATCTTTTTGAAAAATTCTTCCTGAGTCATAAAAATTAAAATTTTGGTAAAAATAGTTTTTATAAGTTAAATTTCAAATCAAAGGTCAGTGCTTAAAATTGCCACTGATTCACAGATTGTTTTTTTGTAACTACTCAGTAGCTAATTTATCAATAAAATAGCCACAGATTATTCACAGATTTATTATTTTTATGGAGTTCATGAGACTTCGTGTTCTCAGATTAAATATATGATAATTAAAACAATAGTCAAATAATAATTACACAGATTTAAACAACCTTCGGTTGTTTATTTTGTGAACTTAGCGAAGCTATCTCACGAATTCCTTTAAAAATAAGCAATTTATGAGTAAAATTTAAAAAAAACAATTAATTTTAATTTGTGAATCTGTGGCATTTATTTGTTTTTTAATATTTTAAATCTGCTGAGTAGTTGCAAAATTTAATAACATCATTTTTTCAGAATAAAAAATTATCGAACTGTTTCAAAATCTTTATCTTTACAAAAAAAGTCAATATGGCAACCATAAGCACAACCTACTGCGGAGATTTAAGAACCAAAGCAATTCATAATCTCTCTGGAACAGAATTAATTACAGATGCTCCAATTGATAATAACGGTAAAGGAGAATTTTTTTCACCAACCGACCTTGTTGCAACTGCACTTGGAAGTTGTATGTTAACAATAATGGGAATTGCAGCCCGAAAGTACAATTTTAATATTGATGGAACGACTGTAAAAACAACCAAAATAATGGGAATTAATCCTCGCAGAATAATTGAAATTATTTTGGAATTTAATTTTCCTAACCCATCTATATTTTCTGAAAAAGATAAAAAGATTATTGAAGTAAGTACACGTATATGTCCGGTCGCAAAAAGCATACATCCAGATATTAAGCAAACTGTTATGCTGAATTTTTAAAAAAAATTGAATAATGTGGTAATTCAATCAAATACGATTTGTTTTAAGTTTTCGCTTAAAAAGATATTTTATAAAAATAGTAGCTTTTAACTTTAAGAACTTATTAAATAAATTAGAATAAACAACATAATAAGGTTGCGAAAAATCTATTACATTTGCAAAAAAAAATTCAATGGAGCGTATATTAATAATAGGATGTGCAGGGCAAATAGGTTCTGAGTTAACTCTGGAATTACGAAAAATTTATGGAAATTCAAACGTAATTGCAACAGATATAAAACCGGCAGCTCCCGAAATAATGGAAGGTGGTCCGTTTGAAATTCTTGATGTATTAGACCCTCATAGATTGTTTGGAACTGTAGCACGTAATAAGGTTACACAGATTTATCACCTGGCAGCTATACTTTCTGGAAATGCAGAAAAAAAACCTATCGCTTCGTGGAATATAAACATGAATAGCTTGTTAAATGTTCTGGAACTAGCACGTGAAATGGAACTTAATAAGGTATTCTGGCCAAGTTCAATTGCAGTTTTTGGACCTACAACTCCAAGAGTTAATACTCCTCAATTTACTGTAATGGAGCCAAATACAGTTTATGGAATAAGCAAACTTGCCGGAGAAAGATGGTTAGAATATTACTACAGAAAATTTAATATTGATTGCCGAAGCATTAGATACCCAGGTTTAATAAGTTATAAAACCGAAGCCGGTGGCGGAACTACAGATTATGCTGTTGAAATTTTTTATGATGCTATCAGAAAAGGGTCGTATCATTGTTTTCTTGAAAAAAATACTTTTTTACCAATGATGTTTATGCCCGATGCAATTAGAGCTACAATTGATTTGATGGAGGCTAAATCAGACAAACTTACTGCAAGAGCAGGTTATAATTTATCAGGGATAAGTTTTAGTCCAAATGAATTATATCTGGAAATAATAAAGCATTTACCCGATTTTAAAATTTGTTATAATCCTGATTATCGTCAGGCAATTGCAAACTCTTGGCCCGTAAGCATTGATGATTCAGTTGCCAAAAAAGACTGGGGCTTTAAAGCCGAATACGACTTGCCGAAAATGACAGAAATTATGCTTAAAGAAATAAAAAAGAAAGCAAACTTATAATGTTTTATTTGGTCGTTGTCGAAACGACCTTTTTTTATTCTTTTCCCTCTGCAAAGGCTTTAAGATATGAAAATGCAGAAGTTAATTTTCCATTTTTTACTATGGTTGCTCTTTCTATAATTCCCTCTGTATCATTACCAAATAGTGATGGATAAACTCTTTCAACCAAAGTATTTCCAAATTCTACACTTGCATCGCGAGGCAATTCACCAGGAAGATTGTCAATTGTCATAACAGTAATGTTATTTTTTTCAAATGCTGAACCTTCTTCGCCGGTAACAGGATTGTATCCAAAAAATGGTTCTGCAATTGTAGAAGGGCGTAATGTTGAGGCAATAGGATGTTTAATATCACAACTAATATCTGCAATAAACTGAATTTTAATTTTACCCGATTTAAAATCATTTTCTGTAATAAATTCGGGCGATTTTGGGTCCCAATAGTGTGCAGCAATATAAATATCAGCATTTTCGGCAAAAGGTCTGAATGTGCTTTCGTATTCAGTAGGATTTGCAAAAAAATGCTTTATGTCAAAGGCATTTCCATTTTTATGACGTGTGTAAGTGTCTGCATCAATCTGACAAATAACAGGTTCGTTGAAGGTTTTAGAAATAAATTCATCGGGTTTTACATATTTCAGTTTTAATGGGGCTAATGTTTCCATTGCACCTTTTGCAACTCTTCCGCCACCGGTAATTAATATTTTAATATTTGGAAGTTTTACTTCTTCAACATGCTTTATCATTTCTTTAAAATCGAAACAATCTTTGGCTCTTTTAAGTTTGTACAAATTATTTCGTAAACCAAAACCAATCAGAGCATTGTAAGCCCCAACAATTCCTGCCCATTTACCAAAAGCAACAAGTCTTAATTTATTTTTATCGGTAAAATATTCGTGGTCTAAAAGAGTAATTTTCTTTTTAATAATTTCTTGCAGCAATTTTTGGTTATAAGGTTGTTTTTTGGCTGTGTGTGAGAAAAATATATAAGTTTTGTTTTCGAGCAAAGCATCAACAGCAACTTCTTTAACACCTATAAGAATATCACAATCAGATATATTATCTGATAAAGGAATATTTAATGAACTGTATTCTTTGTCGTTAAAGCAACGTAATTCGCTTTTTTGAGCAAAAACCTCGACATTCGGAAATTTATTTAATATTTCTTTTGCTTGATTAGGCGTAACAGCAACTCGCCTATCGGGCGGATTTTTGGTTTCTTTTAAGATACCGAATTTAATTTTATTTACCATGATAATAATTTAAGAATTGCAAAATTATAAAAATCGTTGTTTTAATTATACAAATATGTTTTAAATGTTGTAATTTTGCACTATTCAGGGGTTGAGTTGGTTTTGACAGCAAGACGAATCTGAATGTAAGCATGTCGGGCAACGTAACATTTCCCGTAAAACGAGGGTTACAAACAATCAAACGGCGATAACAATTTCGCACTTGCTGCTTAATCTACTAAGTAGATTTGCTTAATTCAGTCTCAAGGAGATTGAACAAGTTGTCTCTCCAAAGCTACTCCCTGTTGCGTTGGAAAAAGAGGCACTCGCAAATCGGGGATAGCTTGTGATGTGTTTCGGTTCACAGGCGAAAAAACAGAAACTAAGGTTCAGGTCGGCTGCAATTTGCCAGCTTGTTCACAAAAATCAATAAATTGCTACACATGTAGAAAGCATTGAGGTTTCTTGTTTGGACCGGGGTTCGACTCCCCGCAGCTCCACTGAAAGAAAATCCAAATTATTCAAAAGCCTTTAAAATTAAGTTTTTAGAGGTTTTTTTGTTTTTAATTATTTTGTATTAACAATCAGACAAATACTTTTGGAGATACTTTTGTTTTTAGTGTTTTGATGGCAAAATAAAACTTTTTCGAGTGGACTCGAATATTTTTATTAAAAAAAATACGCATTATTCAATAATTAACTTTTCTCTAAAAAGAGAAATATTATTAAAAATTTCAACAAAATAAATTCCACTTCCAAAGCCCTTGATATTAATATTTCCATTAATTGGTTTTCCTTCAAAAACAACCCTTGAATTAATGTCTGTAATTTTCACTTTATAATTCTTGTAAGGGGCTATTTGAATGTGAGTTGAAGCAGGATTTGGATAAATTGAAATTTCAAAATTGTTATTAATCAGTTCGCTAGAGGTAGTTATTGTTACATTCAATTTTTCAGTTGGAAAAACGCATGAGGCTGAATTTGTTTCCGTTACACTTACATTTCCGTTTTGCGAACCCCAGTTTACTGTTATTTGATTCGTACCCTGACCCGAAACTATTTGAACATCAGATGGAACTGACCAATTATATGTAGAACCACTTGTGTTTGAAACAGAATATGTAATATTATTTTGACTGGAATAAATTACCGACAAACCTGAAATTTTATTATAATTTATCAAACCGAAAAAACGTGCTGCCCAATATGTTGAATGAAAATCTTTATCAATTGAATATAAACCAGTTGAGCCACCCTGAAAAAGACATGAGCCGGGGTCAACTGCAACTGCGTGTCCCATATTGCTGATTTTGTATGTCATTACAACAGTGTCGTTTATAGAATTGTAATAAATTAATTGTTCGATGTCTGAAATTCCATTAAATGACGAATTTGTAATATCGGCTGTAGCATCAGAATTATGAATTGCAGTCCATTGTTCGGTAAGTTCTGTAATATTATTTGGACTTACTGTATAATCAAGTAAACCATGAAAGATTGCCATTTTAGGATAACTTCCTGTATATGTTGGGTTTTGACCCGTTATCAATGCTTTCCATTCAGTTGGTGTTTTATTTACAGTTCCGGACATTGCATAATAAGCAGTTGTTGCGTCTGTTCCCGATTTGTAAGGAGTTCCAGCCATAATTGCACCTCCTGCAAATATTTCGGGATAACAAGCTGCCATAACGCTCGTCATTGCTGCACCAGCCGATAACCCTGTTACAAATATTTTAGAACTATCAATTGTATAATTTGCCTTAACATAATCAATCATTTGTTTTATCGAAAAAGCCTCGCCGTTATCACGGGTTTGGTCGCCGTTAAGAAACCAATTGAAACAATAATTATAATTGTTGAGATATTGCTGTTCGGGATAAATAATTATGGAATTACACTCGTCTGCCAAATCGTTCCAGCCTGCATTTGTTACATAATCGCTGGCAGTTTGTGTACAACCGTGCATTGCAACCACAACAGATGCTTCAGCATTTAAGTTTGATGGAACATAAACATACATTTTTAGATTCCCGGGGTTTGAGCCAAAGCTTGTAATTTGCTGAATTTGAGAAAATACATTAAATGAAAATAATGTATATATGCTAATTAACAGATGTTTGTACATATTTTTACTTGATAATTTATCAAAAATACAAAATATTAATTTATCTTATAAAAAAGTTCTGTACATTTTAAAAGTTTATATCTTTATATAATTTTAAGAACATAAAAAGTAAAGCAACTTGTGATTAAGAATAATATATTTAAAAAAAATAAATCAAAAAAACATGAAAAAACTAATCTCAACACTGACTGTTTTATTTATTGTTTTTACAAATTCTGCACAAAATTGGCTACCACTTAATATAAATAAAACATATCATTATAATTGCGATACTACTAATACAGTTTTTAGTTTATGGATAGATTCTTTTTCGATAATTAATTCAGATACAACATACTATACAAATCGTTTTATTTTGCCATGTGATACTTGTAATATTGCAAATTATCCAAATTTGTATGCTACAAGATTTTTATTAAAGAATCAACCAGTATTTTTAAGACGAGAAATTGTAAAGAATAATTATCAATTAAAGTTATTAAGCCCAGATTCTATTGTTATTTCTTTAAATTTAAATGTTGGAAATAATTGGATTTTCAATTCAATTTTAAATAAATCTGCAACTGTTTATTATAAAGGTTTAGGACAGATACTCGGAATTGAAGATTCATTATACTGTTTTAAGATTGATAATTCTGATACTATAATTATTTCAAAAAATTATGGTATTGTTCAATATCCTTGCGATTCAGGTGGTTATTACAGATTAATTGGCATAGAAGGTACGGACACAGTTGGTTATCATATTCCAGATTATTACGAAATATATGATTTTCCTAATGGAGCTATATTTGAACTTCTAGATAGAGAAGGGTATCCAGAGTACTCTGATTATACTAGCAAAACTTTAAGAATAAATGAAAGAATAATAAATACAGATGGGTCATATAATTACAAAATTAGTGGATGTTCATTTTTAGAACATTATTCTTATCCACAAGATTATTACTATGAAACTGATTCTTTTGAATATGTTAGTAGTCCTAATTTTTTTTACTCTTATCACATTGAAAATTATCCTATTATAACGTTCAAATCATATCAAGATACTCTATATTCAAGTGACCAGAAGATTTATTACATTGTTAATATTTATTTAATTAATGGAATAACATATTTTGAACAACAACTGACACAATATTATAAGTTAAATGAAAGTTACTATTATCCAAATACATATCCTGATATTTTAGCTGATTATTATGAATATGATTCAATTCCACATGGAATTCTGATTATTGAAAAGTCTGGATTAATTTACAATAGCAAGTCGCGTTTTGAATATGACGCGGGAGTTACGACTAACTCAAATATAAATAACGACCCAAATGGCTTACAATGTAGCTGTTGTATAGTTTCAGCTGATAATATTTTTTCAAAATTAAATCCCAAAATTTATTATAACGAAGGCTATGTTTACATTAATGGAATAGAATCTGGAGTTATAGAATTGCTTAGTTCGATAGGTCAAATATTGCATGTGAATAACTTTAAAGGAGTTGAAAAAAATCAATCTTTTGTTTATGAACTCAATAAAGATTTATCATCAGGAATATATTTTATTAAAATATCTTCAAATAATAACTGTGAAACGATTAAGTTATTAATATCTGATTAATTAAAGTTTAAGTAGTCCTATTTATAACTTAATAACTATTTTTTCTTTAAAATTAAGCACCTATCTTTGTAATAAGATTTAAATTTAAAAATTCAGAATATGAAAAAAGCATTAACTATCGCAGCATTATTTATAATGTCAATTGTTGTTTTAAACAGTTGTTCAAAATACGAAGACGGACCAGGAATCAGCCTTCGTTCAAAAAAAGCCAGAATTGCAAATATCTGGAAAATTGATAAAATTATTGACCTTGATACAAATGAGGAAATAAATCAAGATGAGTTTTTTGGTTTTACTGACTCAACTTCAGGAATGACTTATACAGTTGATTTTAAAATCAAAATGGAAAAAGATGGTAAAATGCAAATAATTGCTTCTGCTATGGGGTTTGAACTGCCGGTTGCTTCCGGAACATGGGAGTTTGTTGGTGATACTGGAATTAAAACTTCTTTAGTGTATATAAATACTACTGAAACTGTAATTAATGAAGGCACTATTTTACGTCTGGCAAATAACGAACTTTGGATTAAAGATAAAGACAATTATCAAATGAATTTATCTTCTGATAAGTAGAATTGAAAAATATATTTAATTTTGAAGGCTATTCATCTTTTTGAATAGCCTTTCTTATTTTTATGAAAATATTACCGGCATTAATCATCTGTATGTTAATTGTTTCGGCTTGCAATAAGCTCGAAGACGGACCATTGTTTAGCATATATTCAAAAACAAAACGAATTAAAAGAAGCTGGAAAATTGAATCAGTACAAGATTTAAAGACAAATGAATATCATTACAAAGAATATGATGGATGGATTCTCACATTTGAAGGCGAAAGCAAGTATTCAAAAAAAATTGTTTATAATGGAAAAAACGTTTCAGAAACAGGTGTTTGGAAATTTGAAAACGATATATTATTTATGATTTATTACCCCAACGAATATACAATCGAAAAACAATACCAATTACTAAGATTAACACAAAAAGAACTTTGGGTAAAAGATGATATTGAAGAAATTCATTATATTGTTTATTAGGTGGTTGAAGAGTTGATAAGCTGAAGAGTTTAATAGTTTATGAGTTGATAAGTTTACGCTATGTGAAACCTATGTTTCTATGTGTCTATGCGATGCACTGAGCATAGTCGAAGTGTGGTAAAAGGTTTAATTATAATAAGTTTAAAAATTGCAAAAAGTAAAATTTCTCATAATCCGCTTTAGTTCAATCGGCGACATTGTTTTAACTACTCCCGTTATCAGAGGAATAAAACAACAAGTTGAAAATGCGGAAGTTCATTTTTTGACTAAAACATCGTATTCATCTGTATTACAGGCGAATCCATACATTGATAAAATTCACCTGTTTGATAATAATTTTGACGAATTAGTTGAAACTTTAAAAAACGAATACTTCGATTATATTATTGATTTACACCATAATTTAAGGTCGTATCGAATTAAAAAATCTTTAGGAATTTTAGCCATATCATTCGATAAATTAAATTTCAAAAAATGGCTTTATGTAAACTTTAAGATAAATAAACTACCAAATCAGCATATTGTTGACAGATATTTGCAAACCGTTAAATTATTTGACGTTGTTAATGATAATCTTGGATTAGATTATTTTATTCCTACTGAAGATGAAGTAAATATAAAAGATTTTTATCCAGAGATTGAAAATGATTTTGTAGTTTTAGTAGTAGGTGCAAAGCATTTTACAAAACAAATTCCTATAAATATAGCAGCAGAAATTTGTAAAAAGTTAAACACTAAAATTGTAATTCTTGGAGGCAAAGAAGATTCCGAAAAAGCCGAAAAAATAATACAACTTTCAGAAAAAAATGTTTTTAACTTATGCGGAAAATTAAACATAAATCAATCGGCATCAATAATTAAACAATCAAAACTTATAATAACGTCTGATACAGGATTAATGCACATTGCAGCTGCATTTAAAAAATATATAATTTCGGTTTGGGGAAATACAGTACCGGAATTTGGAATGTATCCTTATTTGGCAAAAGAATTATACGAAATTATTGAAGTTAAAAATCTTAAATGCCGTCCATGTTCCAAAATCGGTTTTAGTCAATGTCCCAAAAAACATTTTAAATGTATGAATAATATTGATGTTGATAGAATTGTATTGCTGTCTGATAAAATTAAAGTATAATTATTATATCAGTATTTGTTTTCGATAAAAAACTATGTATCATTTTGTTAAAAATTTTGTAAATTTGTATAAAAAAATATGCCTGAAATTTCGAAATTTTATGGATTAATAATTTTAATGAACTTTAAAGACCATTCACCACCTCATTTTCATGTTTGGTATGGTGATTTTAAAGCAATTGTTACAATAAAAGATGGAATTGTAAAAGGTGAAATGCCACAACGAGCATTAAAAATGATTTTTGAATGGTTGGAACTACACAAAGTTGAATTATTAGAAGATTGGGAATTAGCACAAAAGGGTGGAAAATTAAATAAAATTGAACCTTTAAATTAATTATCTATGTTTTTAGAAGTTATAAATGCAAAATACTTAAATGATTTTAAAATTTTCTTAGAATTTAATGATGGTGTTTCTAAGACAGTTGATTTAAAAAATGAATTAAATGGTGAAATATTTAATTCATTAAAAAATAAAAATTATTTTAAAAAATTTATAATTAAGTATAATACAATTGAATGGGAAAATGGGGCTGATTTTGCACCTGAATTTCTATATCAAATAGGGAAATAATCAAAAGTATATTTATTAGTAAATGATTGTATTCTGAATTTCTATATTCAAAATTCCCCATTTATAGGAGAGTAAGAAGGTTTAAAAATGAAAAAGTGCAAAAAAAAAATATAGAAATAATGTCCCCCGCCGGCTCTTACGAAGCTTTAATGGCTGCAATTCAGGCTGGTGCAGGCTCGGTTTATTTCGGTATCGAACAATTAAACATGCGTTCAAAATCAACAGTTAATTTCACAACTTCCGATTTAGAAAATATTGTAAAAATTACAAACGAACATAATGTAAAAACTTATCTTACAGTCAATACCGTACTTTATGACGATGATATTCCTGTGATGAGAAAAATTATAAATTCTGCCAAAGAAAACAATATAACAGCAATTATTGCATCAGATATTGCAGCAATAAATTATGCAAGAGAAATAGGAGTGGAAGTTCATATTTCAACACAATTAAATGTTAGTAATTACGAAGCAGTTAAGTATTTTTCAAAATATGCCGATGTTATAGTTTTAGCTCGTGAGTTAAATTTAAATCAGGTAAAATTTATTACCGATAGCATTGAAAGAGATAATCTTAAAGGACCTTCTGGAAATAAAATCCGTATTGAAATGTTTGTACATGGAGCCTTATGTATGGCTGTTTCCGGCAAATGTTATTTAAGCCTTCACGAACAAAATTTTTCTGCAAATCGTGGACAATGTCTGCAAACTTGTCGAAAAGCTTATACCGTAACCGAAAAAGAATCAGGTTATCAGCTTGAGGTTGATAATGAATATATTATGTCGCCAAAAGATTTAAAAACTATTCATTTTCTTAATAAAATTCTTGATGCCGGTGTTACTGTTCTTAAAATTGAAGGAAGAGCAAGAGCCCCTGAATATGTAAAAACAGTTACACAGTGCTATCACGAAGCAGTTGATG
>Ga0154360_1024_pt1 | contig 14335 bp, 9 predicted proteins | sample RifGroA2_FD_115888 | JGI IMG/M metagenome (GOLD analysis project Ga0154360, IMG submission 115888) | Bacteroidetes bacterium GWA2_30_7 | reverse complement strand
TATATTATTTCTTAATAAGTCGGCTGTATTCATATCGCAAAAGTTGTATTTAAAATTCTAAAATAGAAACCCTTTACAAAGATAGTTTTTTCACTATTATATTCAAAATCAATTTATAATTGAGCCTATTCCGAAAAATAATAAAACATAAAATTGCCACTAAGACACCAAGATACACAACTTATCCCGATTTTTCGGAAAAGCATTGAAAAACAGTTGTATATTTTTGATAAAACTTTGTGTCTTTGTGTCTTTGTGGCAAAAAAAAACTTTAGGAGTGGACTCATAATTCAAAGAAAGTTCAAAATTGTTCAAATCTTTAATAAACCACAATTTGCTATATTTTTAAAAATTCATTAGGTTTGATAATTAAATTTTAATTCAAATCGTTATGAGAAAAAATATAGTTGCCGGAAATTGGAAAATGAATAAAACAATTGATGAAGGTGTTCAATTAGTTCAGGAAATTAAAAAACTTTTGTCGGAAAAATCAAATTTATCAACACAAGTTATTATAAATCCACCGTTTACACATTTATCAACCTTAAAAAAGGAAATTAGTAATTCTGCAATTAAAATTGGTGCACAAAATTGTTCTTACGAAAGCAGCGGAGCTTACACAGGCGAAGTTTCGGTAAGTATGTTAAAATCAATTGAAATTGATTATGTTATAATTGGACATTCTGAACGCAGAGCATATTTTAACGAAACAGATGAGTTATTACTCAAAAAATTAAATTTAGTTTTAGAATCCGGTTTACTTCCAATTTTTTGTTGTGGCGAAGTACTTTCGCAACGTGATTCAGGAATTCATTTTGAAGTAGTTCGTCAGCAAATTGAAAATACAGTTTTCAAACTAAGTGCCGATAAATTTAATAAAGTTATAATTGCTTACGAACCGGTATGGGCAATTGGTACAGGGCGAACTGCAACATCACAACAGGCACAGGAAATGCACAAATACATAAGAAATATAATTACCGAAAAATTTGGAGCTTCTTTAGCATCAGAAATATCAATACTTTATGGCGGAAGTTGTAATGCTCAGAATGCTAAAGAACTATTTGCAAACCCTGATGTTGATGGTGGTTTAATCGGTGGAGCATCATTAAAAGCTACAGACTTTGTTCAAATCGTATCATCGTTTTAAGATGAAATTTTTCGAAATACAAGTTCACATTTTTCCATTTGAAAATGAAATTAATGAAATATTAATTGCATATTTTTCGGAATTAGATTTTGATAATTTTATTGAAAACGATGATGGATTTAGTGCGTATTCAAATATTAAACCAGACACTTCGTTAATTGATTCAATAATTGATAAGTACGCACCAAAAAATCTGAAAATTAAATATCAGATTAATGAAATTGATAATAAAAACTGGAACGAAGAGTGGGAAAAAAATATTCAGCCTCTTGTAATTAATGATAAATGCCTTATTTATACTAGTTTTCATAGCAATTTGCCCAAATGCGAATACGAAATACTGATTGACCCAAAAATGTCATTCGGCACTGGTCATCATCAAACTACAGAAATGATGGTGAAATATATTTTGGAAACAGATTTCACTAATAAAACAGTTTTAGATGCCGGATGTGGAACAGGAATTTTAGCAATTCTGGCATCAAAAAGAGGAGCTTCTGAGTTGGTCGCTTTTGATTATGATGATATTTGCGTTGAAAACAGTATGGAGAATGTTCAGAAGAATAAAATCAATAATATTTCAATTCTTAAAGCTGACGAAAATCACGTATTTGACCGTAAGTTTGATATAATTTTAGCAAATATCAATAGAAATGTACTGCTAAGTTATTCAAAAATGTTTTCTGATTTATTAAACAAAGAAGGAAAAATTGTAATGAGTGGTTTTTACGAAGACGATATTAAAATTTTGAACAATACCTATTCAGAAAATTTTAAACTTATTTCTAAAAAATCATTAAATAATTGGAGTTCTATAATGTTGCAAAAAACACAAGGAAATGAAAAAATTTAGACAGGATTACAGGATTAAAACGACAAATCCTGTAAATCTTGTAAATCCTGTCAAAAAAGCATAAACAGATGAAAATCAGCGTCTAATAAAAATATAAACAAATGAATAAAATAACATTCTACATTGTTGGCTTAATTTTACTTTTTGTAAATTATTCAAATGCACAGCAGACTAAAGATTTGCCAAGTAATTCAGAAGGATTTTTAAAAGATGTATCTGATTTATTACAAAAAGATTCGGAAGATAAAAAAGCTGCAAAATTGTTTCTTGAAGAGTTCGAATTACTTTGGAATTCGGGTACAATATCTGACGAAGAAAAAAAGACAATTTATTACACATCAAACTCTTTGTTAAAAAAGAGAGCTATGGTTTATCCACACTTAAACGATTACATATTTTCTATCTTTTCATTTTTTAAAACCAACCATAATATAAATAGCTATCATGCTTGGGATAAATCAATTCATAGTATGTTTAATAATAAGAAATTGACTCTTCGAAATGTCCAGTCATTTCTTGATATGACAGTTAATTTATTTAAAACAAATTCAATTTATAAATCAACTACAACTGAATGGAGAGCAAGCAATAATGACTTTAAATTTGTTTACGATTACACTCCAAAAATTATATATGGTGAAATGGATCTAACATGCCTTGCAAAACGTGATAGTATAAAGATTTTAAATACAAAAGGAGTTTATTATCCGCTCGAAGAAGATAAATGGGAGGGTGCAGGAGGAAAAGTTACTTGGGAAAGAGCAGGCTTTAAACCCGATGAAGTATATGTATTATTAGGAAATTATAAAATAAAAATGTCGCAATCAAAATACGAAGCTGATACAGTTTCGTTTATGAATACAAATTATTTTAATAAACCATTACTTGGAAGTTTTGAAGAAAAAACTACAGAAATTGCAAACGCAGAAAGTGCTGCATATCCACGATTTGTGTCTTTCACTAAACGATTTTTTATTAAAAATATATATGAAAATGTTGACTACGATGGTGGATTTTCGATGCAGGGAGCTAAATTTTTAGGTTCAGGTAGTAAAGAAGAACCTGCAAAATTGTTTTTTTATAGAAACGACAGCTTATTTTTAACGGCTTCATCTAAACTTTATACATTAAGAAAAGATAGAATTATCGGGACTAATACAGCAGTTAATTTTGTTATTGCTCAAGACTCAATATATCATTTAGGTTTATTATTTAAATATTTTGTAGATAAAAGAGAAGTAGAATTAATACGCGATGGTGAAGGCATGTCGAGAAGCCCGTTTTTTAATACATATCATAAATTTGATATGGATTTTGAGTACTTAACTTGGAAAATTGATGACCCAAAAATGGACTTTAAAATGATGAAAGGTTCAACTGATTCAAAAGCAGTTTTTGAATCAGAAAATTATTTTAGCCAATATCGATACGAAAAGTTACAAGGAATGGATGAAAAAAATCCATTATCCATTATTAAAATTTATATTGATAAATATGGCGTACAAAAATTTTATGCCACCGATTTAGCTAATTATATGCGTAAAGATGTTACACAAGTACGGCACGTGCTTTTAAATCTTACTTTTTTGGGAATTATTAAGTACGATTTTGAAGACGACTTAGTTACTGTACCAAAACGTTTTTTTGATTATGTTAGTTCTCATGCAGGAAGAATAGATTATGATGTTATAAGTTTTAATTCAGATACTAAAGGTTCCGATAATGCATCTCTCAATTTACTTAATAATGAATTAAAAATACATGGCGTAAGTCAAATTCAATTATCCGATTCACAGAATGTTGTTATATTTCCAGAAAATGAGGAAATTCTTGTAAAGAAAAATAGAGATTTTGAGTTTGGAGGTAAAATCAGAGCAGGTTTGTTTATATATAGTGGAAAAGAATTTTCTTTCGAGTACGATAATTTTAAAATTAACCTTACTAATGTTGACTCACTTAGGCTAATGGTTGAAACTAATGAGGTTGATATGTACGGAAATAAAAAGATTAGAAATATTAAAACATTAATTGAAAATATTAATGGAGACCTTTTAATTGACAATCCTTTTAATAAATCTGGAGTTAAAAGTTTTCCCGAATATCCTATTTTTAATAGTAAAAAAGACTCTTATGTTTATTACGATAAAAAAACAATTCTTAATGGTGCATATAAACGCGATAATTTTTATTTTCAAGTATATCCTTACACATTAGATAGTTTGGATAATTTCAGAACAGAAGGATTACAGTTTAAAGGCTATTTTGTTTCGGGAGGAATTTTCGCTCCATTTGAAGAAAACCTTATGGTTCAGAAAGATTATTCATTAGGATTTATCCGTAAAACACCACCGGCAGGTTATCCACTGTATGCCGGAAAAGCAACTTTTAAAAACGATATAAAATTAAGCCACGATGGACTTAGAGGTGATGGCGATTTCTTATATATAACATCTACAACTAAGTCGAACGATTTCATATTTTTCCCCGATTCAATGACAACAATTGCTCAAAAAATGCACATCGAAAAGCAACTTACAGGCGTAGAGTTTCCAACAGTTGATGCTTTAAATGTTTACGTTCATTATCATCCAAAAGAAGATGAATTTTATTCTGTTAAGCAAGAAATCCCACAAGTTATTTTCGATGGACAAGCTTCGCTACACGGAACTTTAAAATTACAGCCTGTTGGATTAACCGGTTGGGGAATGCTCGAATTTTCTAAAGCAGAACTTCATTCAGATGAGTTTAAATTTTCTGAACATATTGTCGATGCAGATACTTCTCAATTTAATCTTAAAGCACTCGATTTAGCCGGATTTGCATTTAAAACCGATAATGTTAATGCACATGTCGATTTTAAAGAAAGAAAAGGCGAATTTAAATCAAACGGAGAAGGCTCTGTAGTTGAATTTCCACAAAATCAGTATATATGTTTTATGGAACAGTTTACATGGTACATGGACCAAGAAGAAATTGAAGTAAGCGCGAATAAAAAAAATGCAAAACCCGAACCCGGCAAAGAGCTATCTGCTATGGAGCTTGAAGATATTCAGTTATCCGGTTCTGAATTTACATCAATTAATCCTGTGCAAGATTCATTATCATTCATTGCACCTTCAGCAAAGTTTAATATGCGAAAAAATATTATTACTGCCAACGAAGTAAAATATATTAGAGTTGCAGATGCTACTGTATATCTTAGCGATGGAGAGGTTGTTATCGAAAAACAAGCAAAAATGCGAACCCTTTCGAATACAAAAATAATAGCTAATAACATTGATAGATTTCACACAATTAATAATTGCACAACAAATATATTTGGTAAAAAACAATACTCATCGTCAGGCGATTATGATTATGTTGACGAAAATGAAGTTAAACAAAATATTCATTTCGATATTATTACAGTGGACACGCTTATTCAGACTTATGCAACAGGTAAAATTAATGTTACCGAAAATTTTACTTTAAATCCGAATTTTGTGTTTACAGGAAATGTTAGACTTGATGCAAGTATAAAATACTTAACCTTTTCGGGTTCTACAAAAATTGCTCACGAATGTGCAAAATATGGAAATTATTGGGTAAACTTTTCGTCTGATATAAATCCAAAACAAATATATATTCCAATTTCGCTTACTCCTTCAGATATTAATAACAACAATTTAATTAATGGAGTAATATTATCTGTTGACACACCCGGAATTTATTCAGCATTTTTATCTAAACCAAAAAATTATAGCGATTTACCTGTAATTACTGCCGATGGATTTTTATTTTACGATAACGTTTCAAAACAATATAAAATTTCAAATAAAGAAAAACTTGTAGAGATTAATTTACCGGGTAATTATTTAAGCCTCAATAAAGAATTTTGTAATCTGTATGGCGAAGGAAAAATTAATCTTGGAGCCGATTTAGGTCAAGTAAAATTAGAATCTGTTGGAAATGTAAATTATAATTCAGATAAAGGCGAAACCTATATGGATATTTTATTATCAGTTAATTTTATGTTTTCCGACCAAGCATTAAAAACTTTTACCGAAGAAGTAAATAATGATGTAACACTACAAGGAGTTGACCTTACAAGAAAAACCTACGAAAAAAACATAATGGAAATATTAGGAAAAGAAGAAGCCGAAAAATTAAAATCAGAAATAGCACTTAATGGTTCAATGAAAAGACTTCCAAAAGAATTTGAAAAGTCGTTGTTTATATCAGATTTAAAAATGAAATGGGATACAGCTCAAGATAGTTATGTTTCAGATGGTAAAATAGGAATTGGAAATATATTAAAATATCAAGTAAATAAAATGCTCGATGGCTACGTAGTTATAAAAAAGAAACGAAGTGGAGATATTATTACAATGTATTTTCAAATAGATGATTCTAAATGGTATTATTTTCAATACCGAAGCGGTCAGATGTTAGCATTATCATCAAATCCCGATTTTGTTGCCAACATAAGAGATTTAAAAATTGATAAACGTAAAATGGAAGTCGAAAAAGGTCAAAAATCGTATCAATTTTATATAGCTTCCGAAAAATCTAAAAACGATTTTCTTAAAAAAATTAAAGAAGGAATTCCCGACGAAGACGAAGAGGGCGAAGGCAAAAAAGGGAAGAAAGAAGAAGAGTAACGTTAAATTGTTCAAGGACACCTTCAAGCGTGTAACTATATTGCAGCAGGGTTACCGCAAAGAAATATGTTAAGATTGAAAGATACTTTGAAGTTTTGTAGTTAGTGGAGATATAATTTTACTCAAAAAATTGTTGTACAATAATTGTCCTCTAAAACCTAACAGGTTTTAAAAACCTGTTAGTTTTTTTTGAAATATAAGATTTTAGAAATTAAACATTATTATTTCGTTAATATCGAGGAAGTTCAATAATTTCTAATTCGCTGATTTTTTCCTTTTCAATAATCAGTCTTATTGCAGTTCTTACAACATGAAACCCTTGTTTTCCTGCTGCACCGGGATTAATAAATAATAAATTATTTTTTTTATCGAAAAAAACCTTTAAAATATGCGAATGTCCACATATTAATACAGTTGGAGAATATTTGTTGATAAGGTTTTTAGTTGAATTATTATATCTTCCAGTTTGAATTGCAATATGCGTTATTAATACTTTATGATTTTCGCAATCAAATATTTGATACTCTGGATATATTGATTTAATTTTTGTATCATCAATATTTCCATTTACAGCACGAATAGTCTTATTTTCAAAATGATTAAAAATTGAAATATCGCCAATGTCGCCGGCATGCCAAATTTCGTTGCAATCTTTAAAAAAATTAATAATTCTATCGTCAATAAAGCTATGAGTATCAGATAAGATTCCAATTTTTTTCATTTATAAAACAATTGTAACAAAGTAATTCATATTTTTGCAAAAAATTATGCAATATTTTTATTCCGACAATATTATCAATAACACAGTTATTCTCAACGAAGAAGAGTCTAAGCATTGTATAAAAGTATTACGACACAAATTAAATGATATAATTTCGGTTATAGATGGTTTAGGGAATCTATTTACATGTAAAATTATTGACAACAACTTTCATAATTGCAAACTTCAAATTATAAATCAACAAGTTCTGAATAATAGAAACTTTAAGCTTCATATTGCAATATCTCCAATTAAAAATATTGATAGATTCGAGTGGTTTATCGAAAAATCTACAGAAATTGGAATTGATGAAATTACACCTATTATTTGTAACAAAACCGAGAAGTTAAAAATTAAGAATGAACGAGTTAGTAGAATTTTATTATCAGCCACAAAACAATCATTAAATGCTAAAATTCCAAAGTTTAATGAAATGATTAAATTTAAAGACTTTATCGAATTGCAAAATCAAAATATTGATACAGAAAAATATATAGCATATTGCAAAGTTGATATTAGCGAAAATCTTAAAAATATTTACACTAAAAATTCAGATGCGATAATAATTATTGGACCCGAAGGCGATTTTATTGATGACGAAGTTAACTTTGCAATTGAAAATAGTTTCAAGCCAATTTCGTTAGGTGTAAATAGATTAAGAACCGAAACAGCAGGTGTAATTGCATGTAGTACCATTAATATATTGAATTTATGATTTAGAAGATAGAAATTAGAATTTAGAATTACAGCTTCAGCAACAATTTAACAATGTAACAATTTAACAATGAAATTAATTTTAATTAACTTATATATATTATTAATAATAACATTATCTAATATATGTTATTCACAAAATTCATCAATAAAAATAGCTTTGCTAAAATATAATGGAGGGGGCGATTGGTATGCAAATCCAACATCGCTAAAAAATCTTATAAAATTTTGCAACGAAAATTTAAAAACCAATATTATTAGCGATTATGCAACAGTAGAGGTAGGAAGTATAGATATTTTTAATTATCCATTTGTACACATGACAGGTCATGGAAATGTTGTTTTTTCTAATCAGGAAACTGAAAATTTAAGAAAATACCTAACAGGAGGTGGTTTTTTGCATGTATCAGATAATTATGGACTGAATGAATATATTCGTAAAGAAATGAAAAAAGTATTTCCCGAACTTGATTTTATTGAATTACCATTTTCGCATCCTATATATCATCAAAAATTTGTTTTTCAACATGGATTGCCAAAAATTCACGAACATGACGCGAAATCTTCACAAGGTTTTGGTATTATTTACAAAGGCAGATTAGTATGTTTTTACGATTATGAATGCGACTTGGGCGATGGTTGGGAAGACCAGGAAGTGCATGGAGATTCTAATGAAATTCGACAAAAAGCACTTCAAATGGGAGCCAATATTGTATCATGTGTTTTCGAAAATTAAAAAACAGTTTCAATAAAAATCAATTAAATTTGTTTCAAAATAAATAATTATTACTTTTGCTATTAAGAATTTAATATATTTAATGATGATAAAGAATATGAAAAATCTTATTTATTGCTCACTAATTTTATCAGTTTTAGCGTATTCATGTAAAACTGACACTCAACCTGTAGATCAAAATTTAAATACTGATACAATTGTAAAGGAACAAGTAATTGACCATAATACTCAATACAGATTGCCTTCACCGGTTGAGTTTTTTCTTTATATTAAAGAAAATAAAGCTAAGTATAATAAAACTATATTAAATTCACCTGATAATATTTCAAAATATTATACAACTGCTAGTAAAGCAATAAATTTTGGAATTTATGCTTCAGATTTAGCTTATTGTACAGTATTTGGGCAAAATCAAGAAACATTTATTTATTTTACAAAAGCAAAAAATTTAGCTGATGAACTTGGTTTAACCGAAGGATTTGACGAACAAGTTGCTAAAAGAATTGACCAAAATTTAAACAATAGTGATTCTCTTTACGAAATTACAACTGATGGATATTGGCAAGCTGTTTCTTTTTTAGAAGAACGTGATAAATCAAACTTATTACCATATATTTTAGTTGGCAGCTGGGTCGAAAGTGTTCATATTGCAATTCATTCAGTTACAAAATTTAAATCTGATGACCAATTGGTTATAAGAATATCCGAACAACAACTTTTATTAGAAAATTTAATTGACCATTTAAATTCTTTAGGAGATGACCAATTAAAAGACATTTTATCAAAATTAACTGAATTACAAGCTGCATTTGATTTATTGTATGACAATCCAGAAGATGTTATAATTACTGAAGAACAATACAAAGAAATTGTTAAACAAATAGATGCTTTACGTACTCAATTTATTAGTTAATTCAAAAAAAAAATTAAAGCTATGAAATCAGGAAATATGATTAGAATTATTTTAATAACTTTAGGTGTTTGGATTTATGGAGATTTATATTCTCAAAATCCGAATAGAGTAGAACAAACCAAAGAAAGTCGCTGTGCCACAAAAAGTTTTTGTGAAGATTTCTACGGCGATTTCGATTATAAAGGACAGTCAAGTTATGGAGAATTTGCTCCAAGTGATACTTTAAGGTCTAAAATTATTGTGTATGCAGGACAAGATTATCGAATTTTTTCATGTGGGCATAAAGATTTAGGCGATCTTCAATTTAAAATAATTGAGCCAATTAAAGAATTTAAAACAGTTATTAAGGATATTAAAAAAGAAGACGTTATTGAATATGAAGTTGACGAATATGGTAGTTTTAAAGTTGATGATCAAGGAGAAATGATAGTTAAAAGTAAAACGGTAAAATATGATACTATATATGAAAAACAAACACTTTTAAAAGAAAATTTGATATTCGATAACATGAATAATAAAAATAATTCTGCATATTGGGATTCAACAGTTAAGAAAACAAAAAGATTAATAGTTGAAGTTGTAATTCCTGCCGGAGAAGAAAGCTTCAAAGAATGTGTTAATATATATATAGGAAGAATGGTTTCTGCTAATAAAAAATTCTCACAATATTAAATGATAAATATTTACAAATTTAAAGCTCTATAATTTTTATAGAGCTTTTTTTTTAAAGTAAAATATTAAAAAAGTAATAAAATTTTAAAAAAAATCCATTGAAACAAAAAGAAATATTATATTTACTTGACTTAATTTTTTTATAATATGAGTGAATCAATTCTTAAAGCATTAATGCGTTTATTCGCAATTATCGCTAATTTTGAGCAAGATGATGAATCTGTCTCTGCAAGATCTGTAGTAGAATCATACTTAAAACAGCACCTTAATCATGCACAAATATTAGAGTATATTGCATTGTTTGATGAATTTTACGAATTACATCATAGCAAAAAAGGGAAAAAGCGACTATCTGCAAATTCGGTCAAAGTTCTCGCAATTTGCGAACAAATAAACGAAGAATTACAGCAAACTCAGAAAATGCTTGTGCTATTTCAATTACTGGAATTTATAAATACAGGTGACGAAGTTAGTGCCGATGATTTAGATTTTATTAAAACTGTAGCTGATACTTTTAATATTTCGAGCGAAGAATATTTCAATATTAAATCATTTATTTTAAACAAACCGAGTGATGTTCCCGAACAACAACGAATATTAATAATTGATAATGATAAAAACTTTTCTTCTGAAGAAGTAAAACATATTCAAAACGATAATTTACCTGGACAAATTAGTGTTTTATATATTCCAAGTACTAATATATATATGTTTAAGTATTTTGGAGATGGAAGTTTAACATTAAATGGACATAGCGTATATCCATTTAAAAGCTATATTTTCGACAAAGGCTCTTCTATAAGAAGTACTAAAATAAATCCAATATATTATAGCGATGTTGCAGGAAGATTCTTGCAAGCCGGTAAAAAAGCTAAAATTGTTTATGTAGCTCACGATGTTGATTTTAGATTCAAAAGCAGCCCTAATGGAATTCATAAATTTAACTTTAGCGAAGAGTCGGGACAATTAATTGGTATTATGGGAGGTAGTGGAGTTGGAAAATCTACATTACTAAATGTTTTGAATGGAAATTTGAAAGTTCAAAATGGTAAAATTACTATTAATGGCTACGATATTAACGACGAAAATGATAAAAAAATATTAGAAGGAGTTATCGGATTTATTCCTCAAGATGATTTACTAATTGAAGAACTAACAGTTTATCAGAATTTATATTTTAATGCAAAATTATGTTTTAATAAATTTACTGAAGCTCAATTAGTTGATTCAGTTGAAAAAGTTCTAATAGATTTAGATTTATATGCCATTAAAGACTTAAAAGTTGGTGGTCCACTAAATAAATTCATTAGCGGAGGACAACGAAAAAGATTAAATATTGCATTAGAACTTATCAGAGAGCCTTCTGTTTTGTTTGTTGATGAACCAACCTCTGGTCTTTCGTCGATGGACTCTGATATGGTAATGGACTTACTTAAAGAACAAACACTTAAAGGCAAATTAGTAATAGTTAATATTCATCAACCTTCGTCAGACATTTTTAAAATGTTTGATAAGCTAATTATCATGGATAAAGGCGGATATGCAATTTATTATGGAAATCCGCTTGATGGAGTAGTTTACTTTAAAAAAATGAGTAACTATGTAAATGCCGAAGAAAGTGAATGTTTAACATGTGGTAATGTTAACCCAGAGCAGCTTTTGCAAATTGTTGAAGCAAAGGTTGTAGATGAATATGGAAAACTTACCAGAAATAGAAAAGTTACAGCAAATGAATGGTACGATTTATTTTGTCAGAATATTGAACAAAATCTTGTATCTAAATTCCCTACAAATGTAAAAACTGAATTACCGGTTAATTACTTCAATATTCCAAACAGAATTAAACAATTCACAATCTTTACATTAAGAGAAATTTTATCAAAGCTTACAAATCAACAATATCTTTTAATTACATTCCTCGAAGCACCTGCTTTAGCTGTAATTTTAGGATATTTTACAAAATATATTAGTGGAACAATTTCCGACCCCAATGCCTATGTTTTTAGTTTAAATGAAAATATGCCGGCATATATTTTTATGTCAGTTGTTGTATCATTATTTTTAGGCTTAACTATTAGTGCAGAGGAAATTATAAAAGATAGAAAAATACTGCAAAGGGAAAGATTTTTAAATTTAAGTAAGTTTAGCTATATAAATTCAAAAGTTATTATTTTATTCTTTATTTCTGCTGTTCAAGCAATTACATTTGTGTTAATAGGAAACTTAATATTAGGTATTAAAGGAATGACTTTTAGTTATTGGCTTGTATTATTTACATCTTCATGTTTTGCAAATATGTTAGGTTTAAATATTTCTGCAGCATTAAATTCGGTAGTTACAATTTATATATTAATTCCATTTATTCTGGTTCCAGAGTTATTGTTAAGTGGAACAATTGTAAGCTTTGATAAACTTCATAAAAATTTTACAAACAATTTATATGTACCTTTTTTTGGAGATTTAATGACTTCTCGTTGGGCATACGAAGCACTTGTGGTTAATCAATTTAAGAAAAACAATTTTCAATATGAATTTTTTGAAATTGATAAAGAAATGAGTAATGCTGCTTATATGTATAATTTCTTGATTCCTAAATTAATGGGAAAGATTGATGACCTTGAAAAAAATATATATAATAAAGAAATTGAATCGGCAGAGAAAAATATGAAAATTTTGAAAAACGAAATTGATATATTAAATTCTGTAAATGGATATACAAGATATCAATTATTCGATAGTTTATCTACAAAAACATTCAGTAATAATATAGCCGAAAAAACCAGATTTTATTTAAGTGAAATTAAAAAACGAAATATTAAAATTTATAATGATGCAGGTTATAAAAAAGAAAATATTTTTAATGCTTTAGTGAAAAAAATAGGCGATAAAGAAAAATTAGATGAACTAAAGCAAAATTATCATAATGGAAGTATTGCAGATTTAGTTCTTAATAAAAAAGAATTAAATAAAATAATTGAAATAGATGACAGATTTATAAGAAGATATGACCCAATTTATCAAATACCTGAATCAAGATTTGGCAGAGCTCACTTCTTAGCTCCCGAAAAAGTTTTCCTTGGACTTCAGCTTGATACCTTCTGGTTCAATGTATTAGTTATTTGGATAACAACTTTATTTCTTTATGTAACTCTGTTAGGAGATGGTCTAAAGAAAATTTTAGACACATTAGGTTCAATAAAATTATTTAAAAAGAAATAATTAATTATTGAAATAATAAATTTTTTCTTTATTTAATTCAAGATTAATAGAATGTATGCGAGAACGTTGTTGCTTCTTTTTCTTTTTCGCATATGCTTTGCATTGACTTTGAGGCTTACATGATTCATTTAATAAACCTATTGCAAATAAACAAATTAATAAAAATGATAATTTTTTCATCGAAATTTTTTTCTAAAAGTATAATTTACAAACTAACTTTGCAAAGTTAATATGTTATTTAATCTAAATTTGTTAAAAAAACAAAATAAAATGAATAATTTATTTGAAATTAGATATAGTCCCAGAGCGTTATCAGATAAGGAAATTGATAATTCAATAATTGAAGATATTTTTGCGATTGCAGGTTCATCGCCATCTTCATTTAATTCACAACCTTGGCGATTTTTAATACTTGATAAATCCAATGTTCTTTATAATAAAGTACTTAGCACTATGTCGAACTTCAATCAAGGATGGGCAAAAAATGCTTCAAAACTAATAGTTACTCTAGCTAGAAATAAATATGAGCATAATGGAAAAAACTATAAACATTCTTTCTATGATTTAGGGCAATCTGTAGCATATATGACCCTAAGAGCCTTAGAACATGGAATTTATATACGTCAAATGGGCGGATTCGATTCAGAAAAATTAACAGAATTATTAAATGTAGATTCT
>Ga0154360_1281_pt2 | contig 14358 bp, 4 predicted proteins | sample RifGroA2_FD_115888 | JGI IMG/M metagenome (GOLD analysis project Ga0154360, IMG submission 115888) | Bacteroidetes bacterium GWA2_30_7 | reverse complement strand
TACCAGTGGAAACTATCACAAGCAACTACAGTTGTGTCGCCAGTTGAACTATTGTTGATAGTTAAATTTAAAGTTACAATTGAATCACAACCTAAAACATTTGTTTCTGTAAATGTTGCTGTTGTATTACTTGCTGTATATGTAAGTCCATCAATCCAAGTATAACTATCACATGCTATTTGAGTATCTGTTCCTGCATTGCTATTATTGATAGTTAAATTTAATGTAATTGTACTATCGCAACCTGCAACATTCGTTAATACGTGAGTATCTGAAGTGCTTGAGGTGTATGTTGTACCAAACCATGTAAAACTATCACATGCTGTTTCGGTTTGAGTGCTTAAAGTATGCTGATTAACTGTTAATGTTAATGTTACAGTTGAATCGCAACCGCCGGAAGTAGTAAATAATTCTGAAAAAACTCCTGATGTAGTAAGATTTTGAGCACCTAAAACATACGTTTCTCCATCGCAAATTTCGGCAGTTCTTGATTCATTATAAGAAGTAACAACTGTTAATGTTAAAGTTACAGTACTATCGCAACCATTAATGCTCTGAAAAACTTCGGTATAATCTCCTGAAGATGATAGAGTTTGTGTTCCTAAAACATAAGTTGAAGTTCCACAAATAGTAGCCGAAGCAGTAGTCGCAAAAGTTGGATTAATTGTTAAATTTGTTATTACTGTTGAGTCGCAACCATTTGAAGCTGTAAGAACATCGGTATAAACACCTGATGTAGTATATGTATTGCTACCTACTGTAATACTAAAACCTTCACATTCGGTAAATAATTGTGTAACAGAACTTGTTGGATTTACAGTTAAGGTAAGTGTTACAATCGAATCGCAACCATTGACAGAACTAAAAGTTTCGGAATAGCTTCCTGTCGCTGTTAATGTTTGTGTTCCAAGCGTATAAGAATCACCACATGTAATAGAAGCTGCATCATTTACTGCATAAACAGGAAATTCAACAACTACTTTATCAGACGAAACTCCTGAACAACCATTAGCATCGGTAACAGAAACCGAGTATGTTCCTGCATTAGCATTAATAGTTTGTGTACTTGAACCATCAGACCATAACCATGAAGCGTAAACTCCTGCATCTAATGTTGTGTTACTTCCTTCGCAATAGCTTAATGTTCCACTAATTACAGGCATTGGAGAAGCTTGTTCTGCCACACCACCTGCAAATGTAGAAATGGTGTAAGGAACTCCAAGATAATTAGTAACCTCATTTGCTCCTGAAGCAGAAGACCAGTCAACATTTGATGAGCCACCTAATGCCTCAAACTTTATATCGAAAAGTTTACCATCGGCAATAGTAACCGGACCTGTAACCAAAATCCACGATTCAATAAGAGTTCCTGATGCCGAGATATTATTTTCCAAAGCATTAGAAAATGCTGCATCCCAGTTCAATGTACGTCCAAAACTAAGAACGCTTGGGTCGTAAACTATTTTCATTGAAAACGAGCCAACTGCTGTAAAACCTGTAACATTTACAGGAATTGTAATGCTATCGCCAACATTACAAACAGATTGGCTTCCAAGTGTTAATGTTATTTGTGCATTTGCTGAAAATCCAGCAAAAAAACAGAATAAAATTGAAATAAAAATTGTTTTAAAAGTATTCATTTTTGATAATTTATTTATATTATTTTTATTAAGAAATAAAAAAAATATTACCTCAAAATCTGAGGTAATATTTTCTGATTAGTGATTATTTAATTACAGATATAACCATTCTTTCGGTTGAAATTTCAGAATTAACTTCATACGAAACAGCACACTGATAAATACCTTGAGCTAAATCATTGGTATTTAATGTGAGGCTATGATATCCAGAATTTTGGTTCAAGTCTGCAACTTTTTTAATTAAACGACCATCAACATCATATAAGTTAATGCTTACTTTTCCATTTAATGGTAATGAATAACTAATTACAGCAGATTCTTTAATCGGATTTGGATAAATATTCATACTAAAATCAGTTATATTGTTTGAATTAACACTTGTAATACTTGTAGTTAAAGTTGGTAATTCAAACTGAACTAAACTGTAAGGAATTGCAGAAGCATCGGCTACTTCACTTTCGTGGTTTGTTCCAAAATTTACTTCTGTAATTTCGCTTGAAATTGATTTTACACTTAATGTAAATAATACATCATTTGCATTAGCATTTAACGATATAAGATTGCACCATGTTAATCTAACTTGTCCATTTGCAATATTATAAAGCAAATCTTCCATTCCATTTATTACAGGATTTACTGATGAAATATCAATCAAATCTTGTGGATAATTAATAACAAGCGATACAGCTCCAATTTCTGAAATATTTTGAACTTTAACAGGAATATCGGTTACTGTATTGTTGTTTATTACAACTGTTTCGTTATTTACAAATTCAACAGTTACCTGACCTGATTTTGCTGAAGATGGAATATAAGAACCATTTACATCGCCAAAGCATAATGATTTAAAATCCATAACTTCGTTTGAAACAGAGATTGTAACAGGTTGTGGATTAAAATACCAATCGCCTGAAGGGAAACTGGTTATTGTTCCATTAAATCTGTTTTGAATGAATAAAGCATCGGTTGTATTAACAGAACTGCTTGCATTAACATCTGCTGCGGCTAATTTTGGCTCTGCAAGTGTAATCATTTCGGCAAAATGTTGTTGTACTAATAAAGCATCGGTAGCATTAACATCGCCAAATGCCTTAGTTGTAGAAGCCGAAAGAGAATAATTATCAGGAGCTAATGAAGAAAATAAATAAGCTCCATCAACATCAGTTACAACAGAATCAATTTTAACAGTATTCTGATACAAACAAACCATTGAATTGTTCATAGAAGTTGAATCTAAATTATCGTAAGTAACAATACCCGAAATTTCGTAAGAATTAATAGTTAAATCGGTAGTAACAATTGAATCGCAACCATTTGCTGCTACAAATATATCGGTATAAACTCCAGTTGTATTGTATGTATTAGAACCTACTGTAATGGAAAATCCCGGATTTTCAACAAAAGTTTGTGTAAATTCAGAAACAGGATTTATTGTTAAAACAGTTGTTACAGTTGAGTCGCAACCATTAGCTGCAACAAGTACATCGGTATATGTTCCGGAAGTTGTGTATGTGTTTGAGCCTATTGTATATGAACCACATTCGGTAACATTTTGAGAAGCTGTTGAGGGTTGTAAAATTGTTAAATTTGTAGTAACCACAGAATCGCAACCATTTGCATTTACTAATGTATCATTATAAATACCAGTAGTATTATAAGTATTTAAACCTACTGTTATAGAGTAACCTTCACATTCAACTAATGCCTGTGAACTTGAAGTTGGCAGATTTACAGTTAAATTAGTAGTCATAATAGTTGGACATCCACTTCCTGTAGTAATTGTATCAACATAAGTTCCTGATGAATAATATGTATTAGTTCCCACTGTTAATGAATCGTCCTGACAAATACCTACTGTCTGTGAACTTGTGGGTCCGACAACTGTTACGAGTTGAGTACCTGTTTTTGTACAACCTGACGCATTATTTGTAACAGTTACAGTATAGGTTTCGGTTGCAGAAGGTGTAAACGCAATATTGTTTACAACGCTGTTTGACCAACTGTATGAATAAGTTACAGGAGTAGTACAACCATTTGTTACATTAACCCAGCTTGTTTCAGGCATATTTATCATCGCACCGAAAATATTGAAGCTTGAATTACCTGAAACTAATGCTCCGGCACCTTCATCAAATTTGAAATTAGCAATAAGCCCAGTAGGATTTCCGCTTAAACAGGTGTTCATACCTGTATTGATTTCACCGGCTGTTCTTGCTACATTCCATAGTCTTACATCATTCATTTCGCCCTGCATTACATCATAACCACCTTTTGTGCCACCAATAAAATATTGATATTCCATAACCGACTCCGCACTTTTATTAACTAATGATTTATCAGAACCATAATTCCACATTGAACAAAGATTACCGTTCAGATACAATTTAATTTTATCGGTATCAGTTGTGCCTGTAGAATCAAAAACAACAGCAACATGTGCCCATGTACCTAATGGTATGACAGAATCAGTAACATATTCCATATCTATACTATAATCATAATTATAATATTTGAATGCAAGTGCATAACCAGAATCCTGCCTTAACAAATAAAACATGCTTTCAGTAGATGGCCCTTCAGTCACATTCTCAATATATTTATCGAAAATCGTGTAATCATTCCAGTCATCATAAATATCAGTCGGTTTAACCATTGCTTCAATTGTAAAAAGAGAGTCGTTATTTAACGCTGGAATACTTGTTGCTCCAAGGTCAATGCCATCGTCATCACCGTCAAATTGCAAGGCTGGGTTTCCTGTTACTACCGGCACAGAAGCATTCAAGGTTACAGTGCTGCCTTCGCAAATTTCTGCAATAGCAGGAACACTTGTCAATGTTAATGCAGGAGCAGGGTTTATCATAACATTAGTTGTTATAATAGAATCGCAGCCGCTTGCAGCAGGAATTGTATCATTATAAGAACCGCTTATAGAATATGTATTACCGAAAACTGTTACAGACTCACCTTCACATTTTATAAATGCCTGTGTTCTTCTGGGAGATGGAAGAATTGTTAAATGGTATCTTACTATTGAGTCACAACCATTAACATTTTGCAGGTATGAGTTATAATCCCCACTTGTAGTATAAGTTGAATTATAACCCCATTGGCTTCGAACAGTCAAAGAAAATCCTTCACATTCATTTAATGTATCATAAATGTTATTGACGGGGTTTACTAAAAGCACGTAAGAATCACTAAAAACGCAACCTGTTGTAATGTCAGTAACAGATACGTAAAATGTTGAAGTGGACGAAGGATTAACATTATTGGTGCTAGGAGGCCACGAGCCATAGTTTGGCGACCAGTTATAGTAAAAATCATGATTGGCAGGCAACGCGTTTGCAGTTAATGTTGTTGACCATCCCGGACAAGCACTTGTATTGCTTGAAGTGATATTCACAGAACCTGTATTAATAGCCAGATTTGTGGTGATTACAGAGTCGCAGCCTGAAGGAGCTGTAACATAATCAGTGTAAGTACCGGCAATAGTATAAGTATTAGTTCCAACAGTAACCGACTGTCCTTCGCATATTGTCAGATTCTGTGTTCTTGTTCCGGGTGTAATGTAAGTTAAGTTAGTTGTTACAATGGAATCGCAACCGCTTGGAAGTGAGAAGAAATCTGTGTAAGTACCTGCTGTGTTATAGGTATTAGAACCAACGGTGTATGTTTCACCCGGGCATATTGAAATATTTTGTGTAAACGACGGCGAACCAAGCGATAGTGTTAAATAAGTAGTTACTGTAGAGTCGCAACCTAAAGATGAAGTTAAAACATCTGTGTAAACACCACTTGTACCATAAGTGTTTGTTCCAATTGTATAAGAGCATGTTGCATTTACAGTGTGTGAAATATGGTATGGTTGTAAGAAAGTAAGTTGTGTTGTAACTGTTGAATCGCAGCCTGTCGCACTTTGCAACACATCAGTATAAGTACCGTTTGAAGTATAAGTATTTGTTCCGATAGTGTATGACTGTCCGATACATCTTTCAATATTCTGTGTTTTTGATATTTGTTGTAATACCGTCAGATTCGTTGTAATAGTTGAATCACATCCGTTCGGAGCGGATATTACATCAGAATAAGTTCCTGATTCAGTATAAACACTGCTTCCCACTGTTAATGAACTTCCGTTGCAGATTGATAGTGTCTGAGTTCTGGCAAGATGAGGATTTAAAGATAAATTTGTAACAACAACCTGCGTTCCGCAAGCATTAACTATTGTATCTGTATAGGTTCCTGAAACTGAATGGGTATTCGAACCAATTGTATAAGAAGTACCTTCGCATTGTGAAATATTCTGAGGACTGGTATAAGATGGAGCAATCGTAAACTCTTTTGATTCAGCAAATGAGCATCCCATTACGTTATCTGAAATTGTAACTGTAATAGTCTGGGAATATGTTAAAGCGTCCGTCATTGTATTTGAGTAATTAGACCAACCATTATTCCACTCGTAAGTCAAAGGTTTTGGTGTTGAAGGAGTACAACCTGAAGTTGTTGATTCAAAATTATTATCCCAGCTATAGTACCCGCTTAATGTTCCATTATAATTTGAACCGGCACTGTTTGTAACTGAAGTGTATTCATTTGTACTTTCATCAAGTTTATATTCAATGATTAAACCTGAATTATCATTTTCTGCAAGACAGCCCGTATTTGGTGTACGTACAACGTTCCAGAAACGAACATCATTCATTTTTCCTTTGAATTTACTTGTATAATCTGTTCCGGCACCAACTTTCAGATTATTGAAAACAGCAGGAGTTACATCCGGGACATCGCCATTGGCACCTCCACCGGAATAAGCCCATCCACCATTAAAATAAATTGCAAGCTTTGACCACGTGCCGCCACTGATTGAAGGATCATATACAGCAGCAACATGCACCCACTGGTCTTTGATACCTGATGCATCAGCCCATGAAGCACCTGAAATAAATGTGTTATTCTCAGAAATAGCAAACTGTATGTTATCGTATGTTGAATTATAGACCAAAACCAGATAGTTGTCGCTATTGTTGCCGGCTGAGAAAAGATATCCCGTTTGTGCCCCCGTTGGCAGATATACCCAGGCTTCAAATGAGAAACCGGTTGCATAATCTAACTCAGTCGGACTTCCGCAACTGATGTAATTGTTATAAGATGGATTAAAGTTCAATGCATTGTTTGTACCATAGTTCAAGCCGGTTGAAGTAACAACCATTTTAACGCTGTCGCCGGAGCAAATCTGACCATTGGCAGGAGTAACAGCTAATGTATATTCAGGTTTTTTAATGGTAAGATTAACTGTTACAAGAGAATCGCATCCAGATACAGCCTGCAGGGTATCGGTATGATATCCGGCAGTTGTGTAAGAGTGCGTTACATATGTCTGCGGATTATAATAATCATAGGAACTGCCATCGCAAATAGTTTGCTCACTCATACTCCCTATTGGAGACCAACGTGGATTCAAAGTAAGGTTAATAATAGAGTCGCAACCATCAACGCTTTGCAAGGTAACCTGGTAAAAACCTGGATTGTAAAATGTCTGCCCACCGAATACATAAGGCTGGGCATAGCACATTGAATCACTTATATCTGTAAAAGTAGGACCGCCCGGCATAACATTCAGATTAACCATGCTATCGCAGTTGTCTATGCTGACAAAGTGTTCTGTATAAAAACCGGGAGTTGTAATTGTTTGGCTTCCAAATATAATTGGAGGGTTGCAAAGGTATATATTTTTATCTATAATATAAGGTTCTCCTATATTCAAATCCGTTGTAACAACAGAGTCGCAACCACTTGCTGCTATTAAAGTATCAATATATACTCCTGTGGTTGAATAAGTGTTTGTACCTACAACAACAGAAAAAGGGATACATTCATGATATGTACTGGAACCTGATTTTGCTGGTAAAACAGTTAAATATGTTGTAAGAGCGGTATCACATCCGTTAATACCGGGAATGGTGTTGGTATAAGTCCCATTGGTTGTGTATGTGCTGGTTCCGACAGTATATGACTGACCGTAACATACAGTAATATTTTGTGAACGTGAGGGAGGATTTGTAAGAGTAAGGTTCAATGTAATAGTACTGTCGCAACCAACAGCATTGGAGAGCACCTGAGTGTATGTACCATTATTAATGTATGTTTCATTATTTAAGATGTATGAACCACATGCTGTAACCGTTAAGGAAGAAACAGAGGGTTGTTTCACATAAGCTGTAACAGGACGACGAGATGTACTTACCCCGCATGAATTACTGTCCTGAAGGTAATATGTAGTATTGTCATATAACTGCTCAATGGTCAGAACTCCTGAACCTACAAGTGTTCCGCCAGTTGAGGCTGTCCACCATGTGGGGTTGGCAGGTCCATTATAACTGAATTGAACCTGATCGCCACTGCATATAGCTTCGCCAAAGGGCAAAGTAAAACCATAAGGATAATCGGGCAAATCGCATTGCCCTAATTTTGAAATATAAATATCTGCTCCATTAACAAAAGGCAAGGTTTCTGTTCCGCCTTCGGTATTAAAGTTGTTAGTTGCACTTTGAAAATATCCTGTAGTATATATATTATTACAGTAATAATCAACTGCTATACTAGAGGGCGTATCCCAAGCAGTGCTACCTTGTTGTTTTACCCAAATTAAATTTCCGACTAAATCTAATCGCATAACAAATATATCGGTAGCACCAGATGAGGTTAAATTACTTGTTCCTGTACCAGGGTCAAAATCGCAAGTTCCATAAAAAGTTCCTGCAACAACGGTTTTTCCATTAACACCAGAAGTGATAGTATAAATTACGCAGTTATTAGAAGACGTTCCACCACCATATTTTTGTGCCCAGATAAATGCACCTGCTGCGGTATATTTACAAACAAAAGCTGCCGGACCCTGTCCTCCGGTTGTATTCAAATTATTATACGGAGCGCCTGCCACGCCATCGAAATCTACATCGCCTTCAAATTTTCCGGCGAAAATAACATTTCCATAATAGTCAACATTAACAGCATTACCAGCATCTTCGTATGTACTTCCCATTGACTTAACCCACGACATTTTACCGTCTGTGGTTGAAAATTTTACTAAGAAAATATTTGCAGATACTGAGTTCATCCAGTATGAAGCACCTCCCATAGCAAAGTCCACATTTCCACCATCGGTGTTGAAATAACCAGTTGCAAAACCATTTCCATAATTATCAACAGCTATTGAATTTGATTCTATATCGCCGTATATATCTCCAGAAGCAATTTTTTGAGCCCAAACAAAATTTCCCGATTCATCGAGTTTAATAAAAAATGAATTATATTTATAAGCTACTTGTCCTGCTGTAGAATTTACATCATAAGTTCCGGTTCCGGGGTCGCAATCAACAGTTCCCCTATAAATTCCGGTCAGATAAACATTTCTGTTATTATCTACAGCTACTGAGCCAAGTTTTGCCATGTCGGTAGTTGTAAATCCTTTTGCCCAAATTAAATCACCGTTACTATCATATTTTGCAGCAAAAGCACCAGCCGAACTTATCGTAGTAACACCTGCACCTGGGTCAAAATCTATATTGGCACTACAAGAGCCACTTATATAAAAGTTTCCAAGATTATCAACTACTATATTCCCAACCTCATCCCAGCTACTACTTCCAATACTTTTAGCCCATATCAAAATACCGTCTTTATCAAATTTTGAGATGTAAATGTCTGACCACCCATTATTTGATATTGATGCTGTGCCAGTTCCAGGGTCGGCATCCATACTAATAGAGTACGAATATGTTCTTGCATAAGTACCTACGGTGTAAAAGTAGTTTCCATCAGGCGAAAGAGCTATTCCGTTCCCAATGTCGTCTGAAACTGTTCCAAAGCTTTTTGCCCATCCATAATTAGTCAGAGCCTGCGCATTCATATTAATTGCAATTGCCATAAATAGCAGAAAGCAAACTAATTTAATTGTTAAAAGTCTAATTCTTTTCATAAATTTTTATTTAGATTAATGTAATTAAGTAATTAATTGCAAAAATATAGTTATAAAACATATTAATAAAAAAAAGCACTATCACAAATGTATCACAGGTAGTATCACAAATATATCACAGAGGGGAATTTAGGATTTTGGGATTTAGTAATTTGTTATCAGCCTAAAATCTGTTTTTTTGTTAATAGCCATGCTGAAAAAAATCATTTAAAATATTGTAATTTAGATTTTTAAAACACATATTTAGTTATTAATAAAGATAATAACCATGTTTTTTTCAAACAATCATATTGGCTTGGTTTTCGGCATATAACAAATATATGGCAATCAACCTTAGTACCATATTTTTATGGTTTATAAAATCACCAAAAAACATGTATTCGGCAGATATTCAGTTATATAAATTATTTTAAATTGATTTGATATAATTTTGTTTGCAAATTTTATAAATATTTATAAAACATCTTTTTTTAACAGTCAGATATTCATTATTATATGGTTATTAACTTTTATACAGATTTTAGGATGCTTATTGGAAAAATAACACAAACAGTTGAAAATAAAAGCCTAAGCATATTAATTGTATTAATAATATGAAATAAAAATAGACATCTTTCCAAATTAATTATATAGCCATTTTTATACACAATCATTTATAAAAAACCTTATTTTTTTCAAGCAATCTTAGTAGAAATCAATAAATGGTTATGATTTAACATTTCGGCAAACTTATTTCGACATGCTCAATACATCGCAATGCACCGCCTTATTACCTTATTTTAATATTTCGACAAGCTCAATAACCAACGCTCAATAAGGCAATAAGATTTGTTTTGTGTATGATAATTTTTCTACTAAAAAAAACAAGGAATGAGCCCACTCCGAAAAGTCTAAAAAGTAAAAAATGCCACAAAATCACCAAATCACTAAAACCCACAAAAATAAGATTGTCAGACAAATGCTTTTAGTGAAAATTTTGTGTTTTAGTGCTTTGGCGATGCACTGAGCATGTCGAAGTGTGGCAAAATAAGACTTTTCGGAGTGGACTCAAGGAATAAGGTTTTAAAATTTATTTTGGAAAAATTTCTAATAAAAAAATCGTACAAATATAACTTCTAAAACCATCATATAAAAACCATTGATAAATAGCATAAAATATATTCATATTATCTTTAACTTTGTAATCATTTTAAAAAGTTAATAATGATTGAAAATAATTATGCTCAACTTTTTGATTTATTTCCAAATGTTAGCATTTCTGAATGGGAAAAGGCTGTTAAAGAAGACTTAAAAGGTTGCGATTTTGATAAAACACTGGTTTGGAATACTCAGGAAGGCTTTAAGATAATGCCTTGTTATCATAATGCTGATGTAACCAATTATAAACCAGAAGACTTAAGCCCTGCGTTGTTTCCATTTCTTCGTGGAACCAAGACAACAAATGACTGGAAAATTTGTCAAGATATTGTTGTAAATGAAAGTAAAGTAGCAAATGAAATTGCTGAAAATGCGATTAAAAATGGTGCTGAAGCAGTTCATTTTATTTTCAGAAGCAAAGTTTCAAAAAACTCACTTTCAATAATTTTAAAGAATTTAGATTTAAATACTTTTTTCTATTTTACCTCGCCTTCTAATGAACTTTTAATAGCTGAGTTTTTATCAGAAAATTCAAGCATTAAAACTTCAATTAATTACGACCCAGTCGGTTATTTGTCAATTAACGGTAATTACCAGAATAATGAAAAAGATTTTAGCAAAACATTTCGGAAATTATTCAACTTATTTAATTCTAATGGAAAACTTATAAATATTAGTGGAAATAATTTTCATAATTGCGGCTCATCAGTTATTCAAGAACTTGCACTAAGTCTGAGTGTTGCAGTTGAATATGTTCATCGCTTAACAGATTCAGGTTTCAAACCAGAAGAAATTTTTAATTTAATGAAATTTACTTTTGCGGTTGGAAACAACTATTTTTTTGAAATTGCAAAACTTAGAGCTTCACGTTATTTATGGTCAAAAATAGGAGCTTCTTACAATTTAAAAAATGAAGATTGTAAAATGAACATACATTCCGAAACCTCGCTTTGGAACATGACAAAATACGACCCACACGTAAATATGCTTAGAGCAACAACCGAAGCCATGTCGGCAATTATCGGAGGTACAGATAGTTTGTCAGTAAATCCGTATGATATTGCCTTAAAATCGCAAAACGAATTTTCTGCTCGTTTTGCCCGAAATACACAAATAGTATTAAAACACGAATCGTCTTTAGCACAAGTAACCGATGCAGCAGCAGGTTCTTACTATATCGAAAACCTTACAAATTCGATTATTGAAAACGCATGGAATTTATTTTTAGAAATTGAAGAAAATGGTGGTTATCTCGAATCTTTTGAAAAAGGAATTATTCAAAAAATGCTTTCAGAAACTTCATCCAAGCGAGGTTCAGATATTGCATTAAAAAATGAAAAAATTCTCGGCACAAATCTATATCCCAATGCTTTAGAAAAGATTACGGATGTTGACGAAAAGCCTGAAATTTATACTGTTACAAAGACTGACGCAATTTTCAAACCATTAAAACTATATCGCGGAGCTGAAGTATTAGAAGAGTTAAGGTTGAAATCTGAAAAAATTGAAAATATAAATCTGAAATGAAGAATAATATTTCAAAAAAAGAAGGGTTTAATGAAATTTTACTTTACACAACGCCTAACGGTAATGTAAAGGTTGAAATTTATTTACAAAATGAAACAATTTGGCTTACTCAGGAAAAAATTGCATTACTGTTTGGTGTACAGAGACCTGCAATTACCAAACATTTAAAAAATATTTTTGAAAGTGGTGAGCTAAATGAAAATTCAGTTAGTGCAAAAATTGCACATACTGCCAATGATGGTAAAACATACATGACTCAATTCTACAATCTTGATGCAATAATATCAATTGGTTATAGAGTTAACAGTACTCAAGTGAATTAATTGAATCAGATTTTGATAAAGAACTTAAAAAGTTAAAAAAATGAAACCCGATTTTAAAAAAACAAATATAAAAGATTGCTTTGTACCTCTCAATGACGGAAACCCGCAACTTCAAACTCTTACTCCCCTTCCTTTGGAAGGGGTTGGGGGTAGGTTAAACCTCAAACCTCAATTCTCAAACAGTCTTACAGCCGAAAACATTTACATCAAAAATTATTATACGAAGGAAGATATTTCAAAAGTAAAACATTTGAATTATGTTGCCGGAATTGAACCATATCTGAGAGGACCTTATTCAACAATGTATGTTCAAAAGCCCTGGACGATAAGACAATATGCAGGATTTTCCACAGCCGAAGAATCAAATGCTTTTTATCGAAGAAATCTGGCTGCAGGGCAAATGGGATTATCAGTTGCTTTCGATTTGGCAACTCACAGAGGTTACGATTCTGACCACGAACGTGTTGTAGGAGATGTTGGGAAAGCTGGTGTCGCTATTGATTCTATTCTCGACATGAAAATTCTGTTCGACCAGATTCCGCTCAATAAAATGTCGGTTTCAATGACAATGAACGGAGCTGTGCTTCCAATAATGGCTTTCTATATTGTTGCTGCTGAGGAACAAGGTGTTCCAATCGAAAAATTAAGCGGAACAATTCAAAACGATATTCTTAAAGAGTTCATGGTTAGAAATACATATATTTATCCACCTGAAACTTCAATGCGAATTATAGCTGATATTTTTGAATTTACATCACGCAAAATGCCTAAATTCAATTCAATAAGCATTTCAGGCTATCATATTCAGGAAGCCGGAGCAACAGCCGATATTGAATTGGCTTATACATTAGCAGATGGATTGGAATACATAAGAACCGGAATTAAAACCGGAATTGATATTGATTCGTTTGCTCCTCGTTTATCTTTCTTTTTTGGAATAGGAATGAATCATTTTATGGAAATTGCCAAACTTCGTGCAGCACGTATGCTTTGGGCAAGAATAATTAAACAATTCAATCCTAAAAATCCAAAATCAATGGCATTACGAACTCATTGTCAGACATCTGGCTGGAGTCTTACTGCTCAAGACCCGTTTAATAATGTTACTCGAACTTGTGTTGAGGCACTTGCGGCAGCACTTGGAGGAACGCAATCATTACATACAAATGCGTTAGACGAAGCAATTGCTTTACCTACCGATTTTTCGGCAAGAATTGCCCGAAATACTCAAATTTATTTACAGGAAGAAACAAATATTTGCCGTACAGTTGACCCTTGGGGAGGTTCATATTATATTGAAAGTCTTACCGATGAACTTGCACGTAAAGCTTGGGATTTGATTCAGGAAATCGAAAATTTGGGAGGAATGTCGAAGGCAATAGAAACAGGTTTGCCAAAAATGCGAATCGAAGAAGCTGCAGCCCGAAAACAAGCTCGAATTGACAATGGTAAAGAAATTATTGTAGGAGTTAATAAATATCGTCTCGAAAAAGAAGCCCCGATTGAAACACTCGAAGTTGATAATACTGCCGTTAGAGAAGCTCAAATAAAGCGTTTAGAAAAACTAAAAAAAGAACGAAATAACGAAGAAGTAGTTATTGCCTTAAATAAAATAACCGAAGCTGCCGAAACCGGAAAAGGAAATTTATTGGAATTATCTATTATTGCTGCCCGAAAAAGAGCATCTTTGGGAGAAATTTCGTATGCAATTGAAAAAGTAAAAGGGAGATATAAAGCTGTGATTAGGTCAATA
>Ga0154360_1212_pt1 | contig 14628 bp, 11 predicted proteins | sample RifGroA2_FD_115888 | JGI IMG/M metagenome (GOLD analysis project Ga0154360, IMG submission 115888) | Bacteroidetes bacterium GWA2_30_7 | reverse complement strand
AACTCCCGACTTCTTGATGAAACAAGAGTTGATACATCTAAAGTTCAGATTCTTTCTAAAGTTAAAATTAGAAATCTTAAAACAAAAGCTGAAATGCAATATATTATTGTTTCGGAAAGCGAAGCTGACCTAAAATCAGGTAAAATTTCTATTAATACTCCTATTGCACAAGGTTTACTTGGCAAATCAATTGGCGAAACTGTTGAAATTACAGTGCCATCAGGAAGTATATCATTTGAAATTATTGAAATTGGAAGATATTAATAGTTTGTAGTTTCGTCATTGCGAGGTACGAAGCAATCTGTTTGAAGTTTGAAGTTTTTGGTTTGAAGTTACTTAGCTAATGAAATCCTAAATTTATAAATCCTAAATTTTATATGTCAACAATTTTTTCAAAAATAGTAAACGGCGAGATTCCTTGCTATAAAGTTGCAGAGGACGAAAATTATTTTGCATTTCTCGACATTAAACCTCTTGCAAAAGGTCATACGCTTGTAATTCCTAAAAAAGAAGTGGACTATATTTTCAATTTAGATGACAATACTTTTAGCGGATTACATTTATTTTCTAAAAAAGTTGCAATTGCAATTGAAAAAGTAGTTAAATGCAAACGAATAGGAACTGCCGTTTTAGGCTTGGAAGTTCCTCACACACACATTCATTTGATTCCTATAAATAAAATTAGCGATATTAATTTTGCCAATCCAAAGCTTTCGTTTTCTGATGAAGAATTTAAAGAAATAGCAGAGAAAATTTCTCAACAAGTTATTCTATAACTGATGTTACGCAAAAAAATAATTTATCACGCAAAGTTCGCAGAGAACGCAAAGGTTAAAGACCGCAGAGAAAAAATCATTAATGATTTTTTTTCTCTTTGCGAACTTATCGAGCTTCCGATGAATCGGAACAAGTCTTGCGAGAAATAAATCTTGTAGAGAAAAATATAATTATTGTTTAATTATCATTATGAGTAACATAACCTATAATACTTTATCTGGATTCTTACTAATAAATTCTTTCCAATTTTTAACAGCCGATTTCCCTCCCACAACTTTAGATTGATAAAAATGACATAATGCTACTGCCAAACCATCGGTAGCATCAAGTTTTGAAGGCAATTTTTCCATGTTTAAAATTTTCGAAAGCATTATTGCTACCTGTTCTTTTGATGCACTTCCACTTCCAGTAATAGATAACTTAATTTTACGCGGAGCATACTCAGTAATTGGAATATCTCTGGTTAAAGCCGCAGAAATTGCAGCACCTTGAGCTCTTCCAAGTTTCAGCATAGATTGAACATTATTTCCATAAAATGGTGCTTCAATTGCTAACTCATCAGGTACATACTGATTAATTAATGACATTGTTTTTTCAAATATATATTTCAGCCGTAAATAATGGTCTTGGAATTTGTTTATTTCTATATGCCCAATTGATATTAATTTAGGTGAATTATTAATAATTTCGATAATTCCATAACCCATTATTATTGTTCCGGGGTCGATACCTAGAATAACCCTATTAGCGTATGCGATTGATTGTTTGATGTTTGATGTTTGATGTTTGATGTTCATGGTTAAATTGTTACATTGTTAAATTGTTGCAACGAAGTAAAATCAACAATTCTTTAATTATCCAAATCCTAAATTATAAAATGTTTTGTTTTTTTATTCTAAAATTCAAATATTGTTGAAATAAAATGCCTAAAATAATTAAAGTCAATCCGATAAAAGTTGTAATGTAAATTTTTTCTCCTAAAATAAAATGGATAAAAATTAATGAAACAAAAGGCGATATAAAAACAAGATTACTAATTTTCTCAGTTGATGAAGACAATTTTAATGCTTTTAACCATAACACAAACGTAATGCTTGTTTCAAATAAGCTAATATAAATTACTGCAAATAAACCATTTCGGGAAGGAAGTTTAAATTCGGAAGTTGCTAAAATCAACAATGAAATAAAAATAAATCCAAACAGAAAATTAAAAAATAATTTCACTACTTCGTTTCTTTTATCTTTCATATTGAAAATCCAGAATAAAGCCCAAAACACAGAACTTATTATAGCTAGAAATACTCCTAACGGATTGTCAACCTTTAAACTAAATGTATCTTTTAGTGAAATTAAAACTACTCCTGAAAAACTGATAAGTATTGCAATTATACCCAAATTACTTATTTTTTGTTTTAGTATCGGTATTGAAAGTAAAACTAACATTACGGGCCATGTATAGTTTAATGGTTGAGCCAATTGTGCAGGAAGCATTGAATAGGCTACAAATAAAATTAAGTAATACGAAAATGGATTTAAAAAACCTAAAACCGCTGAACCGAAAATTTGCTTTTTTGAAAATTGAAAAATTTTTCTTGTATTTACCTGAAATAGAATAATTAAAAAAAGAAAAATTGTTGAAAATAAAGACACATAAAACAATGTCAATAAAACATTTATTTCGTTTAAGGCTATTTTAAATGCTGTTGCAACTGTTGACCAAAATAGAATTGCAATAAGTGCTAATAACGTGGCTTTTGATTGTGTATTCATAAGAATTTGAAAATATCAACTAATGTTTTTTCAACAAATCTTATGATTGATTATTAAACCCCGAATCTTTTCCAACAACATCCCCACGTAAAATTCTGTAACGTTTACGTGAATATACAACATAAATACTTCCGGGATACTTTATAAGAATTTCTTTATAGGCTTCCATTGCTTTTGGTTTATCATTTAACTGATAATCATATATTTTTGCCATTTCGTAGAGAGCATCATCTGCTAAAATATCGTAAGAATAATCTTTTACAATTTTTTCGAGATATTCTACAGCTTTGTTGTAATTCTTGCTCTTTTCACAAATTTTAGATTTTAAAAAAACAATATCATCAGATAATGAATGAGTTGGATACTGTTTTGCGATTGAATCCAAAATTAACTCCGCCAAAGAATCGTTATTTCTGAAAATGCTTAATTCGGCTCTCGAATACATTTCTAATGGAGTTGTAATGGTATCCAATGCTGTATTATCGTTAATTATTGACGATAAATAAAAGGCATCATTAGCAATTAATTTAGATGTACTTGCCTTTAACACATCTAGTTGTGCTTCTGCCCATTTAAAATCTCCAGAATAATATGCTAGTTTAGATTTTTTAAATTTTGCTTCATAACCTATTGGAGAATTTTCATTAGATTTTTCAACTTGTGCATAATAAATTGCAGCAGTCCATAAGTCGCCGGAATATAAATAAATATCTGCTAAAACAAGTTTAGCTTCAAATACATAAGATGGTTTAATTCCCGAAATAGTTATAGCTTTTTCTAATCTTGCAATTGCTTCATCACTTTTATTTAAGTAAAATGTTTGTATGTAAGATAATTCTTTAATTAATGAAATCGTAGAAGCTTGCTGCCCTAACTCATTTAAAGTGAGTAAGTAACTTTTTTCTAATTCAATAATTTCTGATTCTGAATAATCATTTGCTATAATAATCTTCTGATAAAGTGTATTTAAATATTCATTTTTAGCAACAATAAAAAAATCACCATCTTTATCTTTATCTATCACATATTTATAACATTCCAAAGCAATTTCGTAAGCCAAATTAGAAGCTGCAATCCTTGCAAGTGAAATAATTCTTTCGCCGCTTTCTTTATTTCTTTTATCTAAAGATTTTGAATATGTAAAAGCATTTTTAAAATCCTTATCCTGAATATATAACCATATAAGTAACTCGGAATAAATACTAACATCTGAGTATTTTTGTACTCTTTTAATAATTGACGATTTTAAGATTTTTACCAATGAAGAGTCCGAATCGGAATAAATTGTGTTATTTAAGCGGTTTTGTACAGTTTGTATATACGAATCTGAAATTGTAAGTAAATCAAGATATTCGTCTATCATTTTCTGATAATTTCGTTGAATTTCGTATAAATTTGCTAACTCTAAATTGAATGGATAATTATCTCTAATTAGCTTACGTCCTTTTAGATATGTTAACTCAGCATATTCATTTTCCCTTTTTGAAATAAATGCGTTTGCAAGATTAATAATCTGAACTTGGTCGGGCATAATTTTTTTTATAGCATTATCAAACTGTTTATTTGCTTCATCAGGTTGACTTTTTGATTTAAAAATAAAACCATAATCGACTAATAAAGTTAAATCTTCGGGTGCTTTTTTAATTTCTTTTTTTACAAATTTTTCGGCTTCATCAAATTCTTTCAATTCAAACAAACAATATAAATAATAGTTATAATATATTTTGACTTTATTTTTATTATATAATTTGATATATATTTCTGATGCTTTATCGTACTCTTTATTACGATAATATTCCATTGCTAGCTGCGATTCGTCGTTGGTTTGAGAATAACACGAAAAGCTTAAAAATGTTATTATTATTATTAAAATATTTTTCATTTGTTTAGTATTTTTCAGACGCTGATTTTACATTGATATTTATGATTTTTTTTTGACAGAATTAACAGGATACAATTTAGCAATGTAACAATAACTCCTTATCATAGTTATCTTAAAAAATCTGCGTCAAATGATTTCGCATGAGCTTTCCACTTTTTGTACTTTAACTAAAACACGTTTGAAGGAGGCTATCACCACGCTTCAAGGTGTTTTTGTTGTAAATATAGCCTTTTTGATGTAATTATGTCTTTAGAATGAAAATTTACCTTTTTCGAGAGATTAAAAATTGCTTCTTTTTCTTGTTCAAAATATGCTGAAAATTCTTCTTTTTTAAGGATATTTTCTTTTGTATCATTCTTTAAATCTTTGAGTTGAGTTAACGAATAGTTACATTCGCTCAAAAATTGATTGTAATTTTTAATAAAACTCTTATACGATTTATGTGCCCGACCTAAAACCATAAGATTTTTTTTTACAATTGTATCTACAACAATGCTATCTAAATTTGCCTGAAACTTTTTTTCTTGAATTTTAATATTTTCAAACTCTGTTTTCAAAGTATCAAGATTAAAATATGTTATTTGCAACATTATTGAGTCGGCAATAACTATTAAGCTATCTATTTCTTTTACATTTGAAGAATTATAATTAGATGTGCAAGAAACAGCTACGAATAAAGCACTTAGCAAATAATATTGCTTAAAAAACTTAATCATAATAATTTAATATCAGTAATAAATTTCTAAATTAATACATTTCTACTACAAAATTTTTTTCTTAACAATTATTAATAGAATATAGTCGAGAGTTAAAGTGGTAATGCGGTTATTTGACAATTAAAATTTAATATTTAGCAAGGTTACTTTCTTCCTTTGGAATGAAAATTCAAGAAAAATTAAGATTAATTAATACTTGTTATTTCTTTTTTGTTGGAGAAAAGAAATCTAATTATTTTGCTAAAATTCTATTATTTTTGAAAAAATATATATAAAAATGAAGCTATCATTAATTTTATTTTCAATCATTTGCTTATTAGGTTGTTATGATAAACCTGACAATAGATTTTATACCGAAGATGGACGATTTAAAGTAAGCCTTCCGACTAATCCGGTTGTGAAAAATGTAATTGTAAACAGTAATTATGGAAATATTCTTTTTTCTACATACTTTTCAAAAAAATCAGAAACCGAAAAGTATTATGCATCATCTTCTGTTTATGACTATTCTGTTAAAAATAATGAAGATAAAAAATTGCTTTTAGAAAATTCTAAAAACTATTTATTAAATCAATTTGAAATTGATATAACAGAAGAACGAGATACAGTAATTAATCAATATTTTGGTAATATTTTCAGAGCATCGGGCAGTAATTTTTTTATTGAAATATTGCAACTAATTGATAATAATCGAGTTTTTCAGGTTGGCATTATGAAAAACGATGTTGCTCCAAGCGAAAAAGATTTTTTAGATTTGATCAATTCTTTTGAAATAGTTAAACCAATTTATAGATAAAAACGAAGGAAACATTTTAGTCAAAATAAGTTTCCTGAGTGTTTGTTTTATTTTATCTTTGCATCAATAATTAATATCCTATTTAAATGAAAAAAATTCTGAAATTATATTTTATATTCCTAATAATATTATCAATAAACACTTATGCACAAGAAAAATCTACACTAAGCGGTTATTTAAAAGATGAGTCGTCTGGTGAAGAATTAATTGGCGCTTCTGTGTATATTCCTGAAATTAAATCGGGAGGTACTACTAATATTTATGGCTTTTATTCGGTAACAGTTCCAAAAGGAGAATATACAGTACAATTTAGTTTTATCGGATACAATACAAAAGCCATGAAAATAAAACTAACCGAAAATAAAAGGCTTGATGTAGAAATTAGTCTTAATTCAGAGTTAATTGATGAAGTTGAAATTAAAGCAGATGCCGAAGATAAAAACATTCGCTCGACAGAAATGGGAGTTGTAAAGCTTGATATAAAAGAAATTCAATCAATTCCTGTAATTTTTGGCGAACAAGATATTTTAAAAACCATTCAGTTAATGCCCGGAATTAAAGCGGCAGGTGAAGGTAATAGCGGATTTTATGTAAGAGGAGGAAATATTGACCAAAATTTAATTTTACTCGACGAAGCCCCCGTTTACAGTGCATCTCACTTACTTGGCTTTTTTTCTGTTTTTAATTCAGATGCAATAAAAGATGTAAAAATGATTAAAGGTGGAATGCCTGCTGAATATGGCGGAAGGCTGTCGTCTGTATTAGATATTGTTATGAAAGATGGCAATTCAAAAGAATATGAAGCATCTGGTGGAATTGGTTTAATAGCATCTCGTTTAACTGTTGAAGGTCCGATTGTAAAAGATAAAGGCTCGTTTATTGCTTCTGGTAGAAGAACTTATGTAGATATGTTTTTAAAAGTATCTAATAACGAAAGAATGAAAAAATCTAAACTTTATTTTTACGATTTAAACTTAAAAGCAAATTACCGTTTCGGAGCTAACGACAGATTATTTTTATCGGGATATTTTGGAAGAGATGTATTTGGATTCGCCGATTTATTAAATACCAACTGGGGAAATGCAACAACTACTTTACGTTGGAATCATTTATTTTCGGAAAAATTATTTCTGAATAGCTCTTTAATTTACAGCGATTATACTTTTAATGTTGGAATGAAGCTTGGTAAAGAGGATTTTAGCATATTATCTGGAATTAAAGATATGAACTTAAAAGAAGATTTTGAATATTTTATTAACACAAATAACTCTATTAAATTTGGCGGAAATGCAATATATCACACATTTAGACCAGGAGAAATAAGCAGTTCAATTAAAGCTTTTAACGACTTTAGTCTCGAAAATAAACATGCAGTTGAATCGGCAATTTATTTATCTCACGATTTTTCTTTTAAACAAAATTTTAAATTAAATTATGGTATTAGGTATTCTGATTTTTTACAAATCGGTCCCGGAGATATTTATTCGTTCGATAATGAAGGAAACACCAGTGATACTACTACTTACAGCAAGTTTGAAATCGTAAAAAATTATGGTGGCTTTGAACCCCGAATTTCGTTAACTTACCTGCTCAATAGCTCTAACTCTATTAAAGTTTCTTACAATAGAAACAGGCAATATGTTCATTTACTATCGAATACTACTTCAGGAACTCCACTTGACGCTTGGGTTCCGAGCAGTACTATTATAAAACCAGAAATTTCCGACCAATATGCATTAGGATATTTTAAAAATTTATTCGAAAATAAATTTGAATCTTCTGTAGAAGTTTATTATAAAGACTTGAAAAATCAAGTTGATTATAAAAATGGTGCTAATTTAATGCTAAATCCTTATGTCGAATCGCAATTAGTTTTTGGAATTGGAAGAGCTTATGGACTAGAGCTTTTCATTAAAAAACGTAGCGGAAAACTTACAGGATGGATTAGCTACACACTTTCAAAAACCGAAAAACAATTTGATGAAATTGATAATGGAAAATGGTTTCCGGCACGTTACGACAGAATACACGATGTGTCAATCGTAGCAATGTATAAAATAAGTGAAAAATTAAATATATCTGCAACTTGGGTTTATTATACCGGTGATGCCGTAACATTTCCTAGTGGAAAATACACTATCGAAGGTGAAACTGTTAGTTATTACACCGAACGTAATGGATATAGAATGCCCGATTATCACCGAATGGATTTAGGTGTAACATATTATAATAAAAAAACTGCAAAAACAGAATCAAGTTGGAATTTTTCAGTTTATAATGCATATTTAAGAGAAAATGCTTATGCAATTACTTTTCGCCAAAATGCTGACGACCCTTCTAAAACAGAAGCTGTAAGAATTTCGTTATTTAAAATAATTCCTTCAATTACTTATAATTTTAAATTCTAACATTATGAGATTTATAATGCCGATACTGATGATTTTAATATTTTATTCGTGTGAGAAAGTAATAGATGTTGATTTAAATTCTGCAAGTCCAAAAGTAGTAATAGAAGGCATAATCAACAATAAACCTGGTCCATACAAAGTTTCTTTAACTAAAACTACAGATTACTTTAATCCACAAGATTTTCCATTAATTTCTGGAGCAGAAGTCATTATTTCAGATAATTTAGGAAATACCGAAATACTTAGCGAAAAATCGGCTGGAAACTACGAAGCATCAGCCATAGAAGGTATTCCCGGAAGAACTTACACACTTCAAGTAACCATTGAGGGTGAAGCATTTAGTTCAACTTCAGAAATGCCAAATACTACATTAATAGACTCTATTACATCTACTGAAATGCCTTTTATGAACCCACATTCCGAAAATACTAATCCACAATATAGAATTACTTGCTATTTTAAGGATAGTGTTGGAGTAAATGAATTTTTCAGAATAATTGCATATAAAAACAAAGAAAAAATACCATCATTTTATTTACTTGACGATAAAATAACTGATGGAAATCAACTTGGATATGGAGGAATTTTTGGAAATATTTATCTTGGAGATACTGTTGATATTGAGTTAGTTAAAATAGACCAAAAGGTATATGAGTTTTACAATACTTTAGCAAACATTATAGTTAGTGGTGATGGTGGTAGAGATGTAGGAACTCCCGCTAACCCAAATACAAATATAAGCAATGGGGCATTAGGTTATTTTGGTGCATTAGCTATTGATAAAAAAACTTTAATAATTGAATAGCCGAAAAAAATAGACGCTAATTTGTTATGATAATTATGACAAAGAAAAATTGTTAAATTGCGATGCGACCTTATGTTTGCAAAAATATAAATTTCGATATTTGAATAAATTTAAAATTTAGAATTATGCTTAACAAAAAAGAACAAATTAATTTTAAGCGAAGTCGAAATATCGAAATGTGGCAAAAAAAAGACTTTTCGGAATGGGCTCTTTTATTGAATAATAGAATTATGTAACTCATTAATTTTTTGAGTTATATTGTCCAATTGTTTATCGGTTAAAGTAATTTTTTCTACTACTTTATTTTTATTTTTATCAGATTCGAGATATGTAATTTCAATTTTATCAAATTCTTTTTGTAATTCATCAAGAGAGTTTTTTAAATCCTTTATTTCTGGAAGTGTTTCATTATTAATATCAAATAATTTTAAAGCATTATCTATGAAAAATTTTTGTTGTGCAACAATGTTTTTATTCACATTCGATGGGTTTAATTTTGCAATATTTGAAGATAAATAAATGCCTTCTATTAAACCACCAGTTAACATTAATACGGCTGTTTCTTGACGTTCGTTTTCGTTAAAATAATTTGTTACTTCGTTAAAAGATGATAAAGCTATAAAGCTTAATGAATCAGGGTTTTTTATATTATTTTCAAGTCTTTTAACAACCGCCGGAGAAAAAGCTCCAATTACACCTAAATCTTCAGATAAAATTTTAACTTTTGAAACAAAATTCAGAATATTTTGTTGTTTATCATAAACAATTGAATAACCTAAATCTATTGAAAGTATTCCTAAAAGCAATGCTTTATTCGTAATTGATAATGCTGTAAAATCCTTGTGGCTGGCAGGTTCTAAAAAATTATCGTAAAACTCCGTATTTTCGTTTTTTATTAAATTTGCTATCTGCAAAGGTGCCGGCATACTACAAATTATAAACGATGAGCTATCATTTAAAGATTGATTATTATAAAGTGTATCAATATTTTCAAATGTATTTTTTTTTTCATTTACATTACAACCAATTATGGTAATAATACTAACAATAAGTAGAAGCAAATTTTTCATTTGTTTTATTTTAAAGATTCCCAAAAATAAAAAAAATAGCCATTATGTATAGCTATTTTTTTAAAAACTTTAAAAAAATTACTTTTTAATTACCATTTCCTTTTCCAGATTTTGAATCAAATTTTAATATAATAACCGGAGCTAAAGGGCAATCTACTCTATCGTTATTGTATTGCACAACACAAGAATTAAATAAACCATAAGGACCATCAGCAGATGAGGCAATTAGATGAATTCCATCATCATATTCAATTAAGCCGCCAGATATTCCATGACCAGAAAGGCAGTTCATTAATTGATTCATTAAATCTGTTGGGCAAACATAAGTTTCGAGTGGGTCATCTTCCATAGCACCTGGTAAAGAAATTACCTGAGCATAGTTGTTACTTACAATATACATCAGAGTAAAAATCACTAAAATACTAATTAACTTTTTCATAGCGTGTCCTCCTATTTTTCTAGTTGTACGAAAATTTATATAAATATGTTTAAATTTTAATCAATTATTTTGAGATGTTCACAGAATAAAACTATCGGTTTATAAAATTGTGCTAATAAACTATGATTCTTTCGGTATAAAAATCTGTTTGACCCGAAATAATTACATTATAAACTCCTTTAGAAATATTATTTATTGAAATAAAATGTTGTTCATTTTCTGATGGAAATATTATACCAGATAAAAGAGCCCGTCCGGTATTATCAACAAAAGAAATTTTATAATCAGTATTATTGTTATCATTTTTGTTAATAATTATCTTATTATTAGATTTATCAAAATAAGCATTGATTGTTTTAGATGAATTATTACAATTAACTGTGGTTGTTTGATAATATTTGTAATCACCGTTAAAATCTACTTGTTTTAAACGATAGTAAACATTGGAATATAAGTTTGAATTATCAATGAATACATAATTTTTTTCAATATTACTATTTCCAGCACCATTTATAATATCTAATTTATTGAAATTCTGACCGTCAATAGATTTTTCGATAATAAAATAATCATTGTCAACTTCACTTGCTGTTGTCCATTCAATATTTACATAATTGTCGGAACAATTAGCATCGAAATTGATAAGTTCAATTGGTAACGGATTACTTTTAGATATTAAAATATATGGGCTAAATTTTGTTAATCCCGAAGCAGTTACAGTATTTATTTGTCCAATTGTTTGGTCGCCACTTGAACCTGTTCCAGTTGCTAAATTAGTTGTTCCTTTTCCATCGTCCCAAGCTGTTCCTTTCCAATGCTGAACTCCAATTTCGCCTGTTGGAGATGTAGTTAATGTATTTTCTTCACCCAAATACGAAAACGATACTGTTGCACCTCCTGCTAGAATTTCTGTTTCGGTATTATTTATTGTAAAGTCCCACCATCTGTCAATTACACAACATTCTGTACCTTCACCGCCTCCAACTAAATTCATATTTTCAACAGCCGCAACTGTTCCAGCATCTGAAATTCCTGTCCATGGGCTATTATCACTACTTGCAGTTGCTCTTGTTGATGCTTTTAATGAAGTAATTGCCGGCGAACCAGATGGAGTAAATGTTATAGGAATTTTTTTAATTGCAGTTGTAAATTTTCCATAAGGAATTGTGTAATTACTTGTGCTTGTGGAAATATTTTGCCAATCAATTTGTGCTGAATTAATATTTGAACCGTTTACACATTCACTTTTTAAATATCCATTTGCTGTACTTGTAATTGCATCATTATTACCATTTTCAATTGTAACAGTAAAACCGTTAACGTTTCCTCCATCAGACAAGCGAAACTCACCACGTGTTAAATTTAAATTTGTTTTAACAAATACATTATTTTCATTTAAATATGCGTAATTAGTTCCGTAAGTCCCTTGGTTATTAATATCTAATATCCCATATTTGTATTGTGCATTTGTAGCTGTAACAATATTTCCAACAGAAGCACCATTTGGATATTTTCCGGTTACTAACTGATTTACAGAACTATAATATTCAATTGTAGAATTTGCATCAATATTAAAATCCATTCTATAATTTGCCGAAGTTGAAAAAACTTTTGCAGCTATACTTGCCGATTGCGAACCATCATAAAATCCATTAGCATTTGATGTTCTTATTTTAGAACCTGCATTAAGTATTATTCCTGAATAATAATCACTTACAGATTTTCCTGAGATTATTCCAGTACCAATATCAAAAATTCCACTAATTCCGTCTCCAATTGTTAACATATTAATTGAAGAAGCAACTGTACTTTTGGATGAAATCTGAAATCCATTAGTTGAACTGCTTGCATCTAAAGTACTTCCATCTTTAATCGAAATTTTAATCTGTTGAATATCGTGAGTTGCAGTATTTCTGTTGAATATTGTAGTTCCAGGTCTTGAAAAATTAATTTGTCCAAAAACAGTTCCGGTTCCTGCTGATGAATGAGTTATTGAACCTGTTCCACCAAATACGCAATTAGGGCTTTTTATATTTAACAAATTAGTAACCGAAGAACCTGTATTGTAATCAAAATTGATTGTACCGCCTGTGTGCGAGAAATCTCCTGATGCATCATCGTTTGAATTAACTGTTAGTGTAATTGCATCAGCGGTGGCATCGGCTAAAGTAGTTTCGTAATGAAAATAGAGATTACCTGCTGATTGTGAAAAACCACCTAATATGTTAATAGTTGCAACTCCATCAGTAGCAACTGTTCCATCACCATTTTTTAAATACAAATTACCATTGTTGATTAAAACATTTCCATTAATTGTAGCATTTAAAGTTCCAATTTCAGATGATAAATAAACAGTGCTATTATTTACTTCAAAATTTCCACCAATATTTGTTGTTGTTTCATGCCCATTATTTGGTAAAGTTCCCGATTCGGGAGAAACATTAAAATAAGCTGCTCCTCTGTTAATCACAAAATTACCAGTTATACTATTTGTTTCACTTCCACTTCCTCCGCAAGTTTGGAAAATACCGTCAACTGAACCGTCAATTGTAAAATCACCGCCAATATTCAAAGTTGAACTCATTTTATTAGTTTCAGAACCTAATTTATAAATTGGAACTAGAAGAAATGATGTTGCTGTATTAAAATATAAATCGCAATTTCCGGTTACATTAAATATGTTGTTCTGAGCAACAGAGTTATTGCAACCTCTGTTTAAATTATATGTACCTCCATCAAAATCAACACTACTTGCATTAAATGTTGCTATTCCGGCATTATAAATACCAATTCCATCGTTATGAATTCCTCTGAAAAAACCATTATCCATATTGAAATTCCCAGTTGTAAAAGTAAAATCTCCATTGTTTCGGAAATTTCCCCAGAAAATACCGTTATACAAATTAAAGTTATTACTACTAAATGTTGAAGAGCCGGTACCATCGTAAACCCCGTCGGCATCGTAGATTAAACTAACGCCTTCACCAATATTTGTTGTAGAAGTAATATTGAAATCACCAATAGTAGTGAAATCAACATCGCCTTTTCCTAAAGTACCTTGAAAACTACTTCCTGCAACCGAATTATTATAAGTAAAACTTCCGCCAATATTAATTGTTGTTAATGAAGTATTATTTGAAAAGCGTTGTGCCCAGAAATCACCACCTGTAAAGTTTACGTTGCCTCCAATATTGATATCAACTGGTCCGTTTGAATATGCAACAGCTAACTCTACGTATTGATTATTCATAATTAAATCGCCGCCAATGCTTAAATTTACAGCACTTGTGCTTGCGGCATTATAAACAATGTAAGTTCTCCCAGCCGAAGTAGTAGGATTACTTAGTGTAAAATTATTATTAATTGTAACAAAGGTAGAACCAGTTCCTGTATTAAAATTATAATCACTTGAGGGTGTACTAAACTCTAGGTTATCTGTTTCAAAGTTTAAAGTTCCAGTACCACCATCAATAAAATGAACCCAAGTAGGATAATTTGTTGTATATTGCAGTGATGTTGTTCCGTTTACATCCATTGTAACTGAACTGTTTGTTGAAGAGAAACCGAACAAAACATCAAATCTGTCATATAATGTTCCATTACCTTCAATTGTTAAATTTCCATTAATAGTCCAATTTACTGATGAATTTGTAGCTGTGCCGGTACTGTTAATTGCACTGAAATCGTGTGCTACAAAAACATTTCCGTTATTTATTACTGTTAAAGTTCCGAAAGAATTATACATAAATGCTGTAACATTAGAAGATGTGCTATTGTCTGTAAAATCGCCGTTAATTGTAACATTTACATTTCTATCGGCTCCTTGTTCAAAAACCAAACTACCACTCATACCAGTAATTAAAACTCCGCCAATTGTAATGTTACGAGCTGTTGTTGTTGTAGTTCCATCAAGTATCAACATAGATTTTACAGTTAAAAGTCCTTTAATTTTATCAGGAGCAAAT
>Ga0154360_1256_pt1 | contig 14672 bp, 10 predicted proteins | sample RifGroA2_FD_115888 | JGI IMG/M metagenome (GOLD analysis project Ga0154360, IMG submission 115888) | Bacteroidetes bacterium GWA2_30_7 | reverse complement strand
GTAACTGTATAATTACCAGCACATACACCTGTTTGATTTTGAGTATTTACACCATTACTCCATGCATAATTAAATGAGCCGGAACCTCCTGAAACAACACTTGAAAACAAATTTCCATCGCATAAACCATTGCAACTTATATCATTACGAGAAGCTGTAACAACTAATGGAGCTGGTTCATTAACAGTAGCTGAACCTCCGGCACTTGAACAATTATAAGAATCAGTAACAGTTACATTATAAGTATTTGCACATAATCCAGTTAAATTAGGACTATTAGGCTGTGCTGGAAACCAAGTAATGGTTGAGTATGTTCCAGAACCACCAGATGCAACTACTGTTGCAGTTCCGTCGCAATCAGTTCCAGTAAGTCCAAAACAAGTTAAGTCTGTGGCAGTAACAGTTATGGTTGGCAAATCATATACTGTAACAATTATAGTTTCTACATCGTTACAAGATGCACCACTTGATGCTGTAAGTGTAACATTATGTGCTCCAGCAGTACTAAAAATTACAGTTGGTTCAAAATCTGTTGATGTTAACGGATTTCCTCCAGCAAAAGTCCATGAATATGAGGTTGCTCCGGTACTTGTATTGTCAAATGTAAATGAATTAGCACCTGTATAGCATTGATTTCCCGGATAAGAAAATGCTGCGTTTACAACAACTCCTGCATTAACAGTTGCTGTTGTACAAGCATTACAACTATTTGCATCAGTAGCACATACAGTATATGAACCACTTGCTAAACTTGAATATGTATATGGGCTTGGTTTACTATTTTGATTAGATTGTCCTGTACAAGTATAATTGTAATTTGCTGTGCCATTATTTACAGTTATTTGTATAGAACCATCATTAGCCCCGCTACATGATTCGGGAGTTGGGGCAAGAGTAATAGTCATTGGGAGAAGTGGTTGGGTAATTATTACTGAATCAATAACAAAACAACCTCCATTCGCAGTAACAGTTACATAGTAAGTACCTGCGGCTAATCCAGTTACTGTATTTGAAGAACTGCTGTTTGTTACCGCTGCAAGATGCGACCAATCGTAAGTATAATTTGGACTTCCTCCGGTAATTGTAACAGTAGCCTGACCTGTTGAAGCTCCATAACAAAGTACATTTACTTGCGACATTGAACTCGTTGGTCCGGCAATTGTAAATGGTAAACTTCCGGCAGGAGCAATATTTCCGCATAAATCTTCAACATAACCACAACCAGAAACTAAATTAAGATTATAGTTACCAGAAGCTCCAAGTGCGGGTGTAAAAGTAACAGTATATTGAGTTTCTTGTGTTCCACCTAATGTACAACCAGGACCTGAAACAGCAGTTGCAGTATGTGTGCCATCTGGTCCAGTAACTGTAAAATCACAAGCCTGAACTGAGCTACAAAGAACCTGTTCGGTAAAACGAATTGTAATAGAAGTACTTCCGCAAACCTGAGTAGAAGTAATTACATCTAATTGAGGAGGTACATTATCAAAAATTACTGCAGTAGAAGCCGAAAAGTCTAAAGCATAACCAGATTGAGTTGATGAAAAATTACTCACATTCACTACATAAGTTTCTCCTGCTGTTACAGGAATAACATTTTCGTTTTGTCCGGCACAATTCACATTTTCACCATTTGGACCGGTTAATCCGTTACATCCTATATTTGAAGAGTAATTGCAACTAACTTCAAGCGAAGCTGTACCATATATATCAGAACAAACATTATTTGTTAAGTTATAAACTGCCCAATCGTAATCATCAGATGTAGCATTCGGAGTAATAGTAAAACTTACATTACCCGATTGTTGAACAGTAAAAGTGTACCAAGCATCATTTTTTTCACCAGAATTTAAACAAGATGGTCCACTATTAATCTCAGTTGTTATAGCACCTGTTCCTGTAAAAGAATATTCCTGACAAAAATAATTCTGACAAACAGGTATTGCTCCAATACAATCTTGATAATCGGGATTACCAGGTGTTGCACTACAAGCAGCACTTCCAGCACAAGTCATAGCTCCACATTCGACAACGGCTGTTCCACCAAAAGATAAAGGAACACTTGTTAAAGCTGAACTATAATTTGAAAAACATATAATATATTGTTCACCACAAACAACCGGTAATGCAGGTTCAAAGTTACCTGCATCTTGTGTGCCAGGACTATTTGGGGAATCATCTAATCCAGTACCACCCGATGAAGTTGCATTCCAATTGCATCTGACCGGTGCAATATTTCCAGATGGAATATCGGTACAAGAAGTTGGTGTATATGGATACATAATCCAATCATAATATCCCGCTTGAGATGTACCCCCGAAATTAAACTCAAGGTTTCCTGTACTTCCAATATTTACTATCATCCAAGTGCTATTATTTTCGGGAGTTGCAGAACGTAAACATCCCATATTTCCACTTCCTCCAGGATTATTATTATCGGGGTTTCCTACTGTACCTAAAGCAGGTATCTCATTTATTGAACCATAGCCGTTAGCATCAATTTGAAAGCCTAAATCGGTACATACGTTTATTGCATTAGAACAATCGCCGGCAGTAGCAACGGAAGGATTTGTAACATCACCAGTCCAAGAATCAGTACATCCCGATTGAGTACCAGAAGCAACTATAACACCTGCAATAGTAATTTCATAATAAGCACCACCATCTGATGCATCGTCGCCAATATAAACAGTTATATTATTTCCTGTAGGATAACAAAGATCCCAATCGTAAGTTGACCACCCTGACAATGAGCTTGTTCCAAGATAACAATCATCGCCCCAAGGACTTATTCCACAACCAACGCCTCCTGTAGTATTATCGTAAACAACCCAGCTTGTTTCGTCTCCCCAGAAATCAGTTTCAATATGAATAGAGACCTGAGTTTCACCGGCATTGCATGGTGCTGCATCACATTGTGAATACATATTTTTATTAAAAAAAGTAAAAATTAATAAGCTAATTATGAATAGATTTGTCTTCATTTTCATTTTTTTATTTGGAAATTTCTTTTTTTAAGCGTTCTTTTTCTAATTCGTATTTTTGGTAGTCGCTACCTTCTGCTTTTCTTTTATTTATCAACTGTTCTAAATGTTCAATCTTTTCGGTTGGGGTAAGTTCTTTCTTTTCTTTATTAACGCTAATACTTTCAATTGGAGGAGATTGTAGTTTTTTATTATTATCTTTATTGTAAGCTTCTTCGGTAAAATTACTAACTAAATATCCTTTTTGAGTTAATAAAATTTTTAATCGTTCTGCGTTTAAGTTGCTTTGAATAAAAGTTCTGACTTTATCGTTAGAAGGGCTAATATCGGATTTGTAAACTCCATTAATTTGTTCCAAATCTTTTAAAAATTGTTCTTTATTACCGGCATTAACATTTTGAATAGTAAATATTACTTTATATAAATTTTGATTATATGATAAAGTTTTTTGTTGATTATTTCTTTCTTGCTTTGGTGCAGTGCTAGTGGAAACAAATAAATGAACTTTTTCTTCGTATTCAGAAATTTTATATCCATTAGTTCCGGTAATACCAACTATTGTAAGTTTGTCCATTTTAATTTTACACTCAATGGTACAAGTCATAGTTTGGTTATCGAAACTAACATTAAAAACATCAGGATTTGATTTTATTAAATTAATTAATTGATTTATTTCTTGTTGTGTTTCTAAATGACTTACAAGAAATGTAACGGTTTTATAACTTTCGGACTCTTTAAAGGTAAGTTTGTTTTGTTCGGTAAAGGGATTGTTTTGTGCTGATATGTATAAGAAAGAACTTATTAGAATGATTAGACTTAATATTTTTTTCATGTATTTATATTTTAGTTATTATTTCATCTGTTTATATTTTTTAGCCACAAAGGCGCTAAGGCACTAAGTTTATAATTTTTATCTTTTACTCATCTCTTCCCTTCCCTCATAGAAGAAGAGGTGGTAGAAGGTGAGTTTATATTTAAATTTTCATCTTTTTATTTTTTCTGACAAGATTACAGGATAAAACCTGTTAATCCTGTAATCCTGTCTAAATTATTGCTATCATCTGTACAGGTTTTAAAAACCTGTCAGGTCTTTTCCGTTCAGAATGATATTATTTATTTAAAAGTGTAACATTTCCTTTTCGCTTTTTAACATTGCCGAATTTATCTTTAGTAATAATGAACCAAACATAAACCCCAGCTTCTGACATTTGATTTGTTCCTTTAATCTTTCCATCCCATGGAATATTAATATCTTTAGTTTCAAAAATCAGATTATTAAATCGGTTGTAAATATACATATCATATTGATACGAGTCAAGTCCTTCGCCAACTGGTCCAAAAGTTTCGTTTTTTGAGTCTCCATTTGGCTTAAAGGCAGTAGGAACAAAATATTCATGTTCGATATTAATGTTAATTTTTTTCAATAATGTGTCGTTGCAACCTGAATTATTGTATGCAATTAATTTTAAATTGTATGTTCCGTCAACTTTATATTTATGTTCTGCTACGTCTAAAATTGAATTATCGCTATCGCCAAAGTTCCATTCAATTTGAGTAAAATTTGACGACATATTTCTGAATGTTACATCTTGTTTTATGATTTCGCTGGTAAAATCTGCAACAGCCGAAGGTTTAACTATAATTGCAATATCGCTCATTTCGGTATTTACAGTACTTGTCTTATAAAATTTTGTAGTTAAAACAGCATTATATTTTCCACTTTGGTCGAAAATATGAACCGGGCTTACTTCTGTTGACTTACTTCCATCGCCAAACGACCAAAGATAAATCATTGAATCGCATTTAGTATTTGGAATAAATTTTACTTTTAATGGGGAGCATCCTTCGGCAACATCGAATGTAAAACCTGCATCAGGAATATTCAGATTATTTTTTATAGCTTCGATTGATGTAACAATTTTTTGAGTTGAATTATTATTATCATTTGGAACTTTTTCGTTAATGCAATTTTTTGATTCATTAATTGATTTACAAATAGCTTCTGAATGTTTTACACAATTCTGACTGCTAAACTGACTTGGCTTTGCAGAATAATCAGATTCGTGTTTAACTTGCTCATTATTAGGCTCAATAATAATATTACTAGTTTTTAAATTATTTTCGTTTTTAACTATAATATTTTCATTTTTAATCGTAGAGCCATTATTATTTTGTAAAAAATAAATTGCTGTTGATAAAATTACTACAGAAGATACAACTACTGAAACAATTACACTTGTAGAAATTACAGAACCTTTAGATAAGCCTTGCTTTCTAAGTCCTTTTTGTAAATCTGACCAATCTGAAGAAGAATATGAATATTCTATACTCTCTAATTTTTCTCGGAACAGATTTTCAAATCCGTCATGAAAGTTTTCGTTTTTCATTTTTATATTTTTCAAACATTTCTCTTAATCTAATTTTGGCTTTTGCAAGATTGGATTTCGAACTGCCGACACTTATCTCAAGATAATCGGCAATTTCTTGATGTGTATAATTTTCAATTACATACATATTGAAAACAGTTTTATATGCAGGACTTAACTTTTGAACAAACTTTAAAATAATTTCAGCATTTAATTTATTTAAGTCGTCAATATCAGACACATAATAAGAATCGTCTGGAATATTCTCAAACTGTGATTCGTCATCATAATTCAATAAAAATTCTCTTTTTGCTCTAACAAAGTCAATTGCATTATTAACAACAATTCGTCGAACCCAACCTTCTAAAGAACCTTCATTTTTGAAATTTTTTAGTTTTTCAAAAACTTTAATAAAACTGTCGTGCAATAAATCTTTTGCTTCTTCTCTATTGCATGAATATCTTGCACATACACCAAGCATTTTGCAATAAAAAGCTTTATACACAATTTGCTGACATCGTTGATCACCATTTGTACAACCAATCACAAGCTTTTCAACGGCTTCTTTATCACTAAAATTCATAAGGTGACCAATTCGAGAAATAGACGTTTTTATTTTTTAGAAGTTGCTTAATTATTTAAAATTTAATATGTAATATTTAATATTTACAAAAAACACATTGAGGATTCTATAATTAAAATCGTAATTTATATTCTTAATCTTAAATAAAATATTAAATTTTAAATATTAATTATTACTTATATTTTTCCATTATTTGATAAACCTTTTCGAGTTTTTCATCTAATAATTTTTGTGAACGAGCTTCGGCTATAAATCTAAGATATGGTTCTGTATTTGATGGTCTTACATTGAGCCACCAATCTTTAAATTCTATTCTATATCCATCGAAATCGTAAAATGCGGTTGGGTTTTCTTCTTTCGTAAAATAGTCTTTGATAGAATCCATTGCATCTTGTTTTTTTTCTATTTTGAAATTTATTTCTCCTGAATTTGCATAGGTTGCGATTTTTGAAATTAGTTGAGATAGGCTAATTCCTTTCTTTTTCATCTTACTTACAACGTCGAGTATAATTAATGATGCTAATAAACCTGAATCGGAATAATAAAAATCTTTAAAATAATAATGCCCGGCAAGTTCGCCGCCGTAAATTCCGTCAATTTCTCTTAGTTTCAAGGCTGCATAAGCTCTTCCAACTCGCCACATGTGCATTTTGCTTCCAAATTGTTCGATATATTCGGCTACTGCTTTTGATGTACGAATGTCTTGAATTACAATCCCTTTAAGTCCTTTTTCTTCTAAAAAATAATGAGCCATTACAGCAATCATTAAATCGGGTGAAATAAATTTTCCATTTTCGTCAACAAACATAACTCTATCGCCATCTCCATCGAAAATAATTCCAATATCTGCCGATTCTTTTTTAACTAATGAAATTAAATCCTGAACATTATCAAGAATTAATGGATTTGCTTCGTGGTTTGGAAATGTTCCATCCAAATCTTCGTAAATGTAAGAAGGATAATCGCCTAAAATATCTTTTATAAGCAAAGCAGCCATTCCGTTTGAACAGTCGATTGCAATTTTCAGATTAGAATAATCTGGAATATACTTTTTTAGAAATGTCAGATATTCTTCTTTTACTTCTAAATCGTAAATTTTACCTTTTGGGACAGTAATTTTAACAGGTTTTTCTTTGAGCATTTTTTCAAGTTCACCCAAACCTGTATCAAATCCAACAGGAAGAGCATTGGTTCTTGAAATTTTTAAACCGTTATATTCTCTCGGATTATGCGAAGCTGTTATTTGTACTGAAGCGTCAAATTTAAATTTTGCTGTTGAAAAATATACCATTGGAGTTGTTGATAAGCCAATATTATAAACATCGGCACCGGCATCGTTAATTCCTTTTGAAAGATATTCGTAAATTTCTGGTGATGAAACTCGAACATCTCTTCCGACAAGAATTTTTTTTGTTTTAAGCAGTTCCGGAAGAAAAAATCCAATTTTATAAACATCTTCTTTATTGAAGTCTTTGTTATAAATACCTCTAATGTCGTAAGCATGAAAAGCAGCCATATAATTTAGAATTTAGTTATTTTAATATTTTTTGATTTAGAAATGTAAAAATAGAAAAATTTATTTGGGATTTGGGAATTTAGGATTTGGAATTTGAGATTTATAAGCTATGTGAAACTCTATGTAACTATGATTCTATGTGGTAAAGGTTATTTAAGATTTGGGGCTTAGTTGCTGAAACTTGGATTTCAATCACAAACTACTTATATATCTTCCTCTTATTTAGAGCCATTCTATATTTAACAGCGTTTATGCCGTGTTGCTCGGCTGTTTTAGCAAAATTATGATAACCAGAAAAATCTTCTTTTGCACAGAAAAAAATGTAATCGTGCTTTTCGCTATTAAGTACTGCATCTATTGAAGAAATTGAAGGAAGGCAAATTGGACCGGGAGGTAATCCGACATATTTGTACGTATTGTAAGGAGAGTCGTAATTGAGATATTCTCTTAAAACTCTTTTTATTGTAAAATCACCCATAGCATAAATTACAGTTGGGTCGGCTTGTAACAAAATCTTTTTTTTGAGTCTATTTAGATAAACACCTGCTACTCTTGGTCGTTCATCTTTTTTAATTGTTTCTTGCTCTACAATTGAAGCTAAAATGGAAACTTCGCTTTGACTTAAACCAAGAGATTTTGCTTTATTTTTTCTTTCATCACTCCAAAACTGCTTATATTCAGTGGCAATTCTGTCAAAAAACTGTTCGGCAGAAGTATTCCAGAATAATTCGTACGAATTGGGGATAAACATCGTCATTATAGATTCAGAATTGAAACCATATTTTGTAACAAAAGAATCACTATCGAGCAAACTAATAACATGTGAAGAATCTGCTTCAATATTTTTTGAAACTTTCCCTGCTAACTGCTCTTTTGTTCTAGCATTATTAAATACAACCATAACAGGAGTTTGCAAACCTGCTCTTAATAAATTTACAAGTTCATTATTATTCATATTTTTCCTTAAAAGATATTTGCCGGCTCTAACCTTTTCGGGATATTTTTTTAATTCGGCAACCCATTCAAAAGAATTAATATCTTTTACAAGCCTTCTATTTTCAATAATTCTTACAACATCCTGAAACGTTGAACCGGTCGGAATGTATAAATAGTCTTTATCTTTAACTATAATATTTGGGTAATAAATTTTCTTATAATAATGGTATCCAATGATTCCACCCGAAATTATTAATATTAAAATTACTGAGAAAAATATTTTTAGAAATAGTTTCAGTTTTGAATTTTTCTTTTTTGTAACCATTACTTTGTATTGAAAAAAAAATTTTACCAAAATAAAACTATTGATGTTTCGTTGATAGTCTTTATTTTGTGAGATTTAGAGTTTTTTTGGGGTTATTATTATTTTTACAACTTGAACCTTAAAGAGTAATTCTTTAGTTAAAAATTATCACATTTTAAGAATCTAATTAAAATCAACTATTTTGAATTAGTAATGATGGCGACAAGAAGCAATAATAATAAATTCCTGAGTAGCCTGATATACAATTCTATGAGTATCATTTATTCTTCTTGACCAAAATCCCTTTAAGTTATGTTTTAATGGTTCGGGTTTACCTATGCCAACAAATGGATTTTTTTTAATATTTTCAATTAGTTCAATTATACGTTTTAAGATTTTAATATCATTTGAAGCCCAATAAAATATATCTTCAGAGGCTGCTTCTTCAAATAGAATTTTCTTCATTCGCAATTTGTTTGAGTTGGCTTAAATTTAACTCTATCAGCTTTTTACCTTTTTTAATATTGTTAATTGACTTTAACAATCTATCTGCATTTTTTTTATTTTTAAGAAGATATTCTGTTTCATCAGTTGATTCCCAAATGCTTATTTCAATAGATTTATTAGGAAAAATTGATTTTATAGAATTTAAAAAACTCTCATTCAATTCTGATGTATTTACTTGATACGTAATATTCATAATTAACTTTTTTACAAATATACGAGTTTCTGCACTAAAATATTAGTCATTTAATAAATAAATGGATACTTCGAAGGCTTATTCTCATACATTATTTTGTAAACTGCATCAAAAACATCTTCTGAACTTGGATTGGAATAATAATCACCATCAGCAGAATACGAAGGTCGGTGTTCTTTTCCTGTTAAAGTTTTTGGCTCTGATTCCAAATAATAAAATGCACCCTGATTTTCGAGAACTTTTTGCATCATATACGCTGAAGCTCCGCCCGGAACATCCTCATCGAAAAACAAAACTTTTCCAGTTTTCTTAATAGATTCTAAAATCATATTGTTTACATCAAAAGGCAACAGGGTTTGTACATCAATTAATTCACACGATATTTTAAATTCTTTTAATTGTTCAACCGCTTCCAATGCAATTCTTACACACGAACCATAAGTTACAATTGTTATATCTGTTCCTTCTTGCATTATTTCCGGTATTCCAAGTGGAATTTTATAATCTCCTAAATTTTGTGGAACTTTTTCTTTTAACCTATAAGCATTTAAAGGCTCAATAACCAATGCAGGGTCATCCGATTCGAGCAATGTATTATAAAAACCGGCTGCTTGTGTCATATTTCTTGGAACACAAACATAAACACCACGAATTGAATTAATTACCATACTTAATGGCGAACCCGAATGCCATATTCCTACAAGTCTGTGTCCTCTGGTACGAATAATCAATGGAGCTTTTTGACCTCCTTTTGTACGATAATGAATTGTTGCTAAATCGTCGCTTAATGTTTGCAATCCATAAAGCAAATAATCGAAATATTGAATTTCTGCAATTGGGCGTAAACCTCTTAATGCCAAGCCTATTCCCTGCCCTACTATTGTATTTTCTCTGATTCCGGTATCTGAAATCCGAAGTTCGCCATATTTTGCCTGCAATCCCTCAAGTCCCTGATTTACATCACCAAGGCTTCCTGTATCTTCTCCAAAAGTTATTAATTCGGGATATTTTGAAAATAAAATATCGAAATTATCTCTTAAAATTTCTCTTCCGTTTACTAACGGAGAATTTTCATCAAAAATTGGTTTTACTGCTGACACTTTTAATGCTGAACGAGATGTTTCACAATACAAAAAGCTGTTATATCTTTTGGCATTTTCTGTTTTATTTTTCTCCATCCAGTTTAGTAAATTTTCCTTTAAAGGCTTTTTATTATCACAAGTCTGACAAATGTATCTCAATATTTTTTTTACTGTACTTGTATTATCTTTACGTAAAGGAAAAGTATTTCTGGAAAGCTCCGACATCAATTTTTTAATATGCTCATCTTTAGCGCAATGACACATCGAAGAGTTAATAATATTAATAAGTTCGTCTCTTTCTTTTTTAATCGGATTAAGAAATTTATCTAATGAGGCGTTTTTAGCTTTTTTTGCAATTTCTTTTGCCTCATTTTCAATTATATTCAGTTCGTCTTCATTTGAAATATTAACCGATAAAATCCATTCACGCATTTTTCTTATTGGGTCGAAATCTATTTCCCACTGTAATCGTTCTGCCGATTTGTAACGTTCGTGAGAGCCTGATGTAGAATGACCTAAGGGTTGAGTCATTTCTTCTATATGAAACAAAACCGGAATATGTTGCTCTCTGCAAATTGCAATTCCTTCCTGATAAATCTGACAAAGACCAGGATAATCCCAACCTTTCGCTTTGAAAATTTTAAAACCATTTGTATTTTCTTCTTTTTCAAAACCTTTCAAAAGTTCTGAAATATTTTCTTTTATGGTTTGATATTTTTTAGGAACAGAAATTCCAAATCCATCATCCCAAACCGAAATAGCCATTGGAACTTGTAAAACTCCGGCAGCATTTATTGTTTCAAAAAAATGACCTTCGGAAGTACTAGCATCGCCAATAGTTCCGAAAGCAACTTCATTTCCATTAACCGAAAATTTGTTGAGTTGTTTTAATTCTTTATTGTTTCTATAAATTTTTGATGCTAATGCAAGTCCAAGTAAACGAGGCATTTGACCAGCAGTAGGTGAAATATCGGGTGAAGAATTTTTTTGATTTGTAAGGCTTTTCCATTTTCCATTTTCATCTAAACTTCGGGTTGCAAAATGGTTATTCATAATTCTACCGGCGGTTCCGGGATTATCGTTCAAATCTGGGTTTCCATATAATTGTGCAAAAAATACTTCCGCATCAAACTCTCCTATAGCCATCATTAATGTTTGATCTCGATAATATCCAGACCTAAAATCTCCATTCTGGAAAGTTTTAGCAAGAGCAATTTGAGCAATCTCTTTTCCATCACCAAAAATTCCAAATTTAGCACGACCCATTAGTGCTTCTTTTCGACCTAAAATGCTTAATTCTCTGCTTAAATTTGCAAGTTTATAGTCTGCAATTACCTGATTTTTAAATTCTTCAAAATTTATGGAATTATCCATTTTCTTATATTTAAAGTTTAAAGATTTTATAATTTTTTACTGTGTAAAATTATAAAATGAAAGTTTAAATATAAGTTGTTTTTATTTAAAATTTTTCTAAATAATTAATTTTAGTGTTTTATTCCGTATCTTTGTATAAAAGTAAATTGATGACACTAATTTTAGCTATAATAATAATATTTATTGCAGTTTTAGGGCTGGGTGTTTCAGTTTTTTTCTCAAAAAACAGAGCTTTTCCTGAAACTCATGTAGGACACAATAAAGAAATGCAAAAATGTGGATTAACTTGTGCAAGGTGTGAAGATATGGGAGGTTGTTCGATTAGTTTGAAATCGACTGAGGATGTTGTTCAAGAATACTAATCAATCTTTTTTGCAAATTTTGAAGAAAGAAGTTTGAGGTTTGAGGTTTGAAGTTAGAAGAAGTTGCAAGTTCAAACTATTTAACAATGAACCACAAACAACAAAAATTCTAAAACATCTAAAAATATAATAAAATGAAAAAGCTGGTTACACTGATATTAATTTTAATATCATTTTACGGATACTCAAATATGAGAGCATATTTTTATTATGCACCTTTTTATTATCAAAATCAAGGTTCATTTTTAGAAACTTATCTAACTGTTATCGGAAATTCTGTTGAATTTAAACTTAACGAAAATAACAAATATCAATCTTCTCTTGAAGTTGTTATGTTGTTTAAACAAGATGGAAAAATTCAGGAGTTTAAAAAATACAATTTATTAAGTCCTGAAATAACTGATACTCTTTCGCTTCCAAACTTTATTGACCAACAACGAGTTTCTTTAAAAAATGGAACGTATTATTTTGAACTTTCTATTAAAGATAATTTCGATACATTAAAAAAACATATCATATCTGACGTGATAACAATAAATTACACAAACGATGAGTTTGAGTTTTCTGGTATTCAGTTTATTGAATCTTATAAGCAAACAACTGAACAAAATAAACTATCAAAAAACGGTTACGATTTAGTGCCTTATGTTTCTGATTTTTTTCCAACTAACATTAATCAATTTATTTTTTATTGCGAACTTTATAATACAAATAAATTAATTGGCGATAGCCTGAATTATGTACTTATTTATTATCTGGAAAATGCAAAAAGTAAAATTACATTAAATGATTATTCAAGGTTAAAAAAGCAAAAGGCTAATAATCAGCATGTTTTGTTTGGCGAATTTAATATCGAAAAATTACCTTCAGGCGTATATAATCTTGTAATTGAAATTAGAGATAAGGAAAATTCTATTTTAAAAATAAAAAAAATTGCATTTACAAGAAGCAAACCATCATTAGACAAGCTAATTCCCGAATTTAATGAAAATGAAATTGCAAATTCATTTGTAGCAAAATATACAGATATTGACACATTAAAAGAGTATATAAATTGCACATTTCCAATATGTGATAATATGGAAAATGTTTATGCAAAAACTCATATCGAAAGTAATAATATCAAAAATATGCAGAGTTATTTTTATGGTTTTTGGGTAAAAAGAAATTTCAACAATCCAGAAAAAGCATGGAATGACTATAAAGAACAAGTAAAAATGGTTAATCGGCTTTATAGCAGCCAAATACGCAAAGGATACGAAACCGACAGAGGCAGAGTTTACCTACAATATGGTGCACCAAATACAGTTACCGACAGCAAACATGAGCCAAGTGCTTATCCTTATGAAATTTGGCATTACTATGTGATTAAAGATGAAACCAATAAAAAATTTATTTTCTATAATCCACAATTAGCCGGAAACGATTACGATTTATTACATTCGGATGTAACCGGCGAAATTTTTACAAAAAATTGGGAACGTGTTCTTCATAAAAGAAATACAACCCTATCGAATCCCGATGAGAAAAATACAGACGAACATTATGGAGGAAAAGCTAAAGAAATGTTCGATAATCCACGTTAAGAAAGTCCCAAGTTCCAAAATCCAAGTTTCAAATTCAAAGAAGTGAGAAAATGAGAAAGTGGGAAAACGTTAATATTATAAGTTAACAGTAATTGGTAATCAGTCTCAAAATGTATGTGCCCAAAATAGCAATTTAACCATGTAACAATTTAACCATTAACCCACAACATTAATGAACAAAGTTGGATTTTTCTTAATTTATTTTCTTTTAAAGGCGACTTCTCTTTTACCTTTTTTCGTTTTACATCTGATTTCTGATTTTTTGTATTTGCTTATTTTTCACATACTTAAATATCGTAGAAAAGTAGTCGTTGATAATCTGATTAATTCATTTCCTGAGAAAAATATAGCTGAAATTAAAAAAATCGAAAAAGGCTTTTATCGCCATTTATGCGATTTGATTATTGAAAATATAAAACTTCTCAGCATTAGTTCTCGCGAAATTGAAAAACGATGCAAAATCAAAAATTCTGAACTCTTAAATAAATATTTCGACGAAGGAAAAAGTATTATTGCAGTTGTTGGTCATTACTGCAACTGGGAATGGGGAATAATGCTTCCGCTCGTTTGCAAACACAAAGTACTTGCAATTTACAAACCCATTTCTGACAAAAACTTCAATGGATTTTATAAAAATATGCGTTCACGATTTGGTGTAGAGCCAATTTCGATGAAAGAAACATTTAAACGAATGTTTTATTACGACAGAAACAATCAACCAATTTTAACAGTATTTATTGGCGACCAAACTCCACATTCGGGCGAAATTCAGTACAGTATGCAGTTTTTAAATCAAAACACACCTGTATTTGTTGGCACAGAGCGAATTGCCGAAAAGCTGAACCATGTCGTTGTATTTCTGAAAATGCAAAAAGTTAG
>Ga0154360_1237_pt1 | contig 14731 bp, 15 predicted proteins | sample RifGroA2_FD_115888 | JGI IMG/M metagenome (GOLD analysis project Ga0154360, IMG submission 115888) | Bacteroidetes bacterium GWA2_30_7 | reverse complement strand
TTTTAGGTATTGTAAAATAAGTGGTTTTGCCCATTATTATTTTATGCCCAGAAGTAATTTGTTTAAATCGCCTTAAATCTTCCGACAAATAACATAATAGCTTATTGTTAATTCCTATTGCATTGTGTTCGGCAATTGCTACAATTATTGAAAAATTACTCATTTTGAGCTGTTTAAATTGAAATTTCTCCTTTTATATGCGGATGCGGATTGTAATTTACTAAACTAAAATCGTCAAATTTAAAATCAAAAATATTTTTTATGTCGGGATTAACCAGCATTTTAGGTAAATGTCGGGGTTCACGTGTTAACTGCAATTTACATTGTTCGATATGATTATTATAAATGTGTGCATCGCCAAGTGTATGAACAAATTCCGAAGCTTTTAATCCAACTGCCTGAGCCACCATCATTGTAAAAAGTGCATAACTTGCAATATTAAACGGTACTCCAAGAAAAATATCGGCACTTCGCTGGTATAGCTGACAGCTTAATTTTCCATCAGCAACATAAAACTGAAAAAAAGCATGGCATGGTGGCAAAGCCATTTTGTCTAAATCGCCAACATTCCAGGCACTTACAATATGTCGGCGAGAATCAGGATTCTTTTTTAAGTCGTTTATTACTTGTGAAATCTGGTCAATTTTTCTTCCATCGGATGCTGTCCATGAACGCCATTGAAAACCATAGACGGGTCCTAAATTTCCATCTTTATCTGCCCACTCGTCCCAAATTGAAACATTGTTTTCGTGAAGATAATTTAAGTTTGTTTCGCCTTTCAGAAACCAAAGTAGCTCGTGAATTATCGAACGCAAATGTAATTTTTTTGTAGTAAGCAGAGGAAACCCATCTTGTAAATTAAATCTCATCTGATAGCCAAATACACTAATAGTTCCGGTACCGGTTCGGTCGGTTTTTTTTGTTCCGTTTTTAAGTACGTGGTCGAGGAGGGTAAGGTATTGTTGCATGTTTTAAGAAGATAGAAGTTCGTAGTTTCTGGTTACTTGTTTTAGGTTGTTTCCGTCATTGCGAGGTACGAAGCAATCTGTTTGTAGTTTAGTTTATTAGTTATTTTATATATAATATTTATGTACGTTTTTTTGCCACAAAGTTGAACAAAATTAAAATTCACAAATATTAATTATTACATTTTAAATATTACATAATTTAATGTTTCACATCAAAAGCCATTTTCGGGTCGTGCTTATGCTTAAATAAAAGTGCAAACAAAATAGCAACTACAAGAGAATATGCTGCAAATGCTAGCCAGATATTTTCCCAATCTCTGAAACCATTTTCAAGCATAAAATAGTTTTTTATTATAACTCCACTTGTAAAAGCTCCTATAATAGTTCCAAATCCATTTGTCATCATCATAAACAAGCCTTGTGCACTTGCTCGAATAGAAGAATCGCATTGTGTTTCGACAAATAATGCTCCTGAAATATTGAAAAAATCGAAAGCCATTCCATAAACAATACATGATAAAATAATCATCCATAATCCACCTGCTGGGTCGCCTAATCCAAATAGTCCGAAACGTAAAACCCAAGCAAACATACTGAAAAGCATAACGTTCTTAATTCCAAATCGTTTTAAGAAAAATGGAATTGTTAGAATAAATAATGTTTCAGATATTTGAGAAATCGACATAATTATAGTTGAATATTTTACAACAAAAGAGTCGGTATATTCAGGGAAATGCTTAAATTCATCAAGAAAAACATCGCCATACATATTTGTTAATTGTAAAGATGCTCCAAGCAACATTGAAAAAATAAAAAATAACGCCATTTTATAATTTGCTAATAATTTAAAAGAATCTAATCCAAGCATTTTAATAAAAGATGTATTTCCAACAATTTTTAATTGTGGTGGGCATTTTGGAAGTGTAAATGAATAAATTCCTAAAATAACGGATGCTATTGCTGAAAAATAAAACTGATATTCTGTTGCTTTATTTCCTGTTAAATTAGTAACCCACATTGCAGCAATAAAGCCAATTGTTCCCCAAACTCGTATAGGTGGGAAATCGTTAACTACATCAAAACCACCACGTTTAAGTGCATTGTATCCTATAGTATTTGTTAATGCTATTGTTGGCATATAAAACGACATTGCAAGTAACATAACCCAGAAAAATGTATTTGGGTCGTTAACCATAGGAAAACAAAAAACAGTCATTCCGCCTAAAATATGTACTATTCCATATAATTTTTCGGCATTCATCCATCTGTCTGCAATAATTCCAGTAAGAGTGGGCATAAACATAGATGCTATACCGAGCGTTAGAAATACTGCACCAAATTCTGTACTGTCCCAGCCTTTTGTCCCAAACCAATAATTTGCAAGTGTAATTAACCACGAACCCCAAATAAAAAACTGAAGGAAATTCATAAAAATAAGACGATACTTTATGCTCATATATTTAAAATTTAGAGATTTCTGTACACTGAGGTTCTCGAAGTGTTGGATTTAAAGATTTAAGATTTAACGGAGTTACGAACAATTTAACCATATATCAATTTAACAATTTATTGTTCTTTACTTCTTCTCGAAATTTCATCTCGTATTTCAGATGCTTTTTCATAGTCTTCATCGTTAATCGCCTTATCTAATAAGCCATTTAAGTCAGCAAGATTGTAAGAAGAATATTTAGATGATTTAGGTGTTTTTCTGAAGGGACTTTTTTCTTCTTTTTGTTCATTACCCTCTTCAACATGCTTTTGTTGTTTATCAAAATCAAGTATTATACCTGCTTTATTTAGTATATCCTCAGTAGTGTAAATTGGACACTTAAACCTTAATGCTAAGGCAATTGCATCTGAAGTTCGTGCATCTATTCGAATTAAATTTCCGCGATTCTGAATAACTAATTCAGAAAAAAATATTCCTTCTTCAAGCTTATAAATATTTACTTCTGTGAATTTAATTTCTACGGTTTTGGCGAGACTTACAAACAAATCGTGAGTAAGTGGGCGAGGTGGTTTTAATCCTTCTAATTCAATTGCAATTGCCTGAGCTTCATAACCTCCAATTATAATAGGTAATCGTCTTTCGCCATTTTCCTCAGATAAAAGTAGTGCATAAGCCCCTGATTGTGTTTGACTATAAGTAAGCCCCAAAACATTTAAACTTATTTTATCCATAAAAAATTCTTGGAATCAATATTATAAAATTGTCATAGACAAATATAGTGAAATTGTTTTTAGAATAAAATTAACTAACAAAAACCGTATTTAAAAAATCGTTAAACGGTTTCATTGCTTTAAATATTTCAATTGTTTTTTCAAATGCTGATTTATCGGTATAAAAATCATCTTTAACTTCGTGAATAACTGTAAAATCTTTAAATTTTAAATAGTCGGCTCCTTCAAAATCTTTCGGAAAACCTTTCGGCATAAGCGTAGTTTTTGAGCCTGAAATTGTATTGAAATATTTAATAAAGTTTTTTTCAGAAATAATTTTTAAAAACTCTTCATAATTATAATAAACTTCATCTCTGATATTTTTTAAAACCGGTGGTTGTGGCATATAAATTCCACCACCTAAAAAACAAGAACCCGGTTCAATGTGCATATAATAACCGGCTTTTCCGCTTTTTTTGCCGCCCGAAACAAAAAATGCCCCCATGTTGGTTTTATAGGGTAATTTATCTTTTGAAAATCTTACGTCTTTGTAAATTCTGAAAACGCAATCTTTTGGTTTTAAAATACCTATTTGTGGTTCAAAAATTGAAATTTCGTTTATAAATTCAGAAACAATTTTTTCAAAATCTGACTTTATTTTTTCGTACTGAGGTTTATTTTCTGTAAACCAAAGTTTATCGTTATTTTCTTTTAATCCTTTTAGAAAATCAAAATATTGTTGTGTTATCATATAGTTTGAGGTTTGAGGTTAGTTTTCAGAATCAGTTTTAAATGGTTTTGAATATTTTGGTTTGAGCATTTTCCAAATTATTTTGTCAATTGGTTTTTTGTCGAGCATTGCAAACAAAATTGATGGATTTTTTTGTGAATTAAAATATAAAGCTGTTTTTTTTCGAGTTTCAAATTCTTTGTAAACAGATTTGCTTTCGGCAAGTATTTCGTTAAATTTATTGTGCAATTCACTTTGAGTTTTCTTAACCCAGTTGTAAAATTCGTCAGGAACTTTTGCTAATAGTTCTTCAAATGATTTTCCTTCGGCTAAATATTCCCAAATTGCAACATTTGAAACGCCGGTTATTATACGATGTAATCTAATATATTCCGTAAACTTTATTTTTAATCTAAAGTTATTTTGAAATCGAATTACAAAACCTTCCTTGTTTTCTTCTTCAAGCAGTTTAAGTTGTTGGATATCATTTATCCCGTCGTATTTTTTTACAATCGAAAAGCCAATTTCTTCTATGCTTTCGGCTCCGGTTTCGTTGTCGATTATGGTTATTAATATTATATCGTCGGTTGTACCATAATCAATTACTATTCTGTTTTCGGGATAAATAATTTCAAATAAGTATGTTTTATTCCGGTGTAATTTTGCAAATGTATGGCTATATTTTTTGTGAAGTATGCCGGTTGCATGTTTTGCTTGTTCGCTATCAAAGCACCCTCGAGATGCTATAAAAGGTTTATCATTTATCCAATATAAAATACCTAGTGAACCATCTAGTTTTTCAAAAACATCGAATGGAAGCTGCGGTATATCATTAGGTTGAAGCTCTTCATAATTGAAAAATTTACAAAATGGTTTAGCAATAATATTCATTTCATTGTCTAATATTAAACCACGAGTTTGTAATGTTATTTCGTTCCAAAGTTTATCAAACTGCACTTTTGGTGTATAGTTATAAATAAATAAATCGGCTTCGGGATGTTTTTGCTCGGAAACCAATTTTTCATTTATCATTTCTCGTAATTTTATTTTATCAAATTTCAACTGTGTATATTTTTTTGACAGGATTTACAAGATTTTTATTTGCCACATTTCGACATGCTCACTTCGATAAACTCAGTGCATCGCAATGCACCGCTAAGGCACTAAGGCTCAAATTTAACAATTTAACCATTGAGTTCTTTTTCTTTATGATTTTCTTTTGAAAGGTTTTCTATTTCCTTTGCTTTTAAAATTTGATTTTCTGTGTTTTGTGGCATTTGGATTATATTCAGGTGTATTGCCAAATTCATTAGGAACCTTCAACTTAACAACTTCTTTGCAAATTAATCGTTCAATATCTGCAAACTTTTTTTGGTCATCTTCATTAATTAATGTAATTGCTTGTCCATCGTTTTCGGCTCTGGCTGTACGACCAATTCGGTGAACATAATCTTCGCCATCGTTTGGAACATCAAAATTAATAATTAAGTCAATGTCTTCAATATCAATTCCTCTCGAAAGTATGTCGGTAGCAACTAAAATATTTAATTTGCGATTTTTAAAATCAAGTAAAACCTGTTCTCTTACATTTTGTTCCAAATCGGAATGAATTTCGCTTACTTTTAAATTCGCTCTTTTTAACTCACGAGCTAAATCTTTAACAGTATTTTTCTTGGAACAAAAAACGATTACACTTCTTAATTTTTTTTGAATTAAAATATTCTTTATTAGTGGAATTTTCTGATTGTTGTAAACAACATAAGCTTCCTGAACAATTTTTTCGGGAGGTTTTGAAAGTGCAATATTTATTTCTTTTGGATTGGTTAATATTTTTCGGGCAAGTTCTCTAATTTTATGAGGCATAGTAGCAGAAAACAACAAATTTTGTCGTTTTTTTGGCATAAACGAAATTATTTTCATTATGTCGTCATAAAATCCCATATCAAGCATTCTGTCTGCCTCATCTAATATCAAATATTTTAAATTTGCTGTTTTTACATATCCCATATTCAAATGCGAAATCATTCGTCCGGGAGTACAAATTGCAACGTCAACACCGGCAGATAAAGAATTTTGTTCTTGAGCAAACGAAGCACCATCGCCACCACCATAAACGGCAATCGAGCCCACTTCGGTAAAATAAGCCAATCCTTGCATTTGTTGGTCAATTTGCACAGCAAGTTCTCGTGTTGGAACAATAATCATTGCTTTTATTTGTCCGTCGTCTTTTTCTGCCATTATTTTATTAATAATCGGGAGTAAAAATGCTGCAGTTTTTCCGGTTCCAGTTTGTGCCGAAGCAATTACATCATGTCCTTTTAGTATAAGTGGAATTACCATTTCCTGAATTGGTGTTGCTGTTGTGAAACCAATTGAATCTATCCCATCAAGTATTTTGTTGTCGAGTCCAAATTCTGAAAAATTCATTTAAAGTGAAAAATTAATTTATAAAATTTTATTTAGACACCATCTGTAAATGCCAAAAATGGACACGAATTTCACGAATTATCACGAAAAGTATTGTGTAAACTAGTGAAATTAGTGTCAAAAAAGACTTTTTGGATGGACACTAATTAATTTTGTAAAGATAGATATTAAAAATTCAGTTTAAAATTTGTTTTTTGATAACTATACCGAAGCTTTGGAAATTAATTTAAAACTTGCAATATCTCAAAATTCAAAAAGCAATCTGATTGGCAACAATTAACATTAACTTAATATTACTGTTATACTTTTTTGTTTTCTTTATAAAATAAAATTTACTACGAAACTCCCATGATTAATAATAAACACACAAGAGAATGATTATAGAAGAGAATGACACGAATTGCACGAATTTTCACAGATTTAAAACAACCTTTGGTTGTTTTATCTGTGCTAATTAAAAAAATCTGTGAATCAAATCTGTGTTAATTAGTGTAATCTGTGGCAAAAACAATTTATTAATTATCAAATACATATAAAATTATAAACAGATGAAAAAGAAGAAAACAAGAGTCGGGATTTTAACTGCCGGAGGCGATTGCCCTGGGCTAAATGCAGCAATAAGAGGCGTAGGAAAAACTGCCATTTTACACTATGGTATGGAAGTAGTTGGAATTTCGTCAGGATTTCTGGGATTGATTAATAATGAAGTTGTTAATTTAGACGAACAAACGTTATCCGGTATTCTTTCACAAGGCGGAACTATTCTGGGAACTTCAAGAGAAAAACCATTTAAGGAAGATAATTTTTCGCAGTCAATTAACAAACCCAAATTAATGAAAAAGCACTACGATGAACTTGGTCTTGATTGTTTGGTTTGCATTGGTGGAAATGGAACTCAAAAAACTGCTGCTTTATTGTCAGAAAATGGAATGAATATTATTGGTATTCCAAAAACTATTGACAACGATGTTTGGGGAACGGATATAACTTTCGGCTTCGATTCGGCAGTAAATATTGCTACCGACGCTATTGATAGACTTTATACTACTGCAAATTCTCATAAAAGAATAATGGTTATTGAGGTTATGGGAAATAATGCCGGATGGCTTGCTTTATATTCAGGAATTGCAGGCGGAGGAGATGTTATTTTGATTCCCGAAATTGACTACGATATAAACGTGGTAGCCGACTATCTTGTTAAAAATACTTATAAAAAGAAACATTCATCTATTGTAGTTGTGGCAGAAGGTATAAAAACGCCGGAAGGCAAAAAAAAGAAAAACGCAGCATCGTATATTTCCAAGAAAATAAATGAAATCACAGGTATCGAAACAAGAGAAACAATTCTGGGCTATATACAGCGAGGCGGAAGTCCATCGCCAATGGATAGAGTTCTTGCAACTCAATATGGAGCTTTTGCCGCTCAATTAATTGATGAGAAAAAATTTGGAGTAATGGTTGCAATGAAAAAAGGAAAAATTGAATCAGTTCCACTTATTGAAGTTGGTGGAAAAACCAGAATTATAGATATTAATCATTCATTAATTAAAAAAGCTCGTTATATGGAAACAAGCTTTGGGAATTGATTTAGTGCTTAAATATCAAACCTATACCCCACACCTTTAATTGTTTTAATTATATTTTCGCCTAATTTTTCTCGTAGTTTTCTAATATGTACATCAATTGTGCGGTCGCCTACGATGGTATCGTTTCCCCAAATAATATTAAAAATTTCAGCTCTCTGATAAACTTTGTGGGGGTTCGATGCCAATAAATAAAGCAATTCAAATTCTTTTTTAGGTAAATCAATTGAAACATTATCTTTTGTTACCGAAAATTTATTTTTATCAATAATTAGTTCATTTATAAAGATTTTGTTTTTTACTTCCACTACAACTGTTCTTTTTAATAATGCTTTTATTTTTTCTATTAAAACCCTTATTTTAATTGGTTTTACAATAAAATCATCGGCACCGGATTCAAAACCTGCAATTTGAGTATAATCCTCTCCTCTGGCTGATAACAATGCAACCAATGTATTTTTAAATAACAAATTCTCTTTAATTATTTTACAGGTTTCTATTCCATCCATTTCGGGCATCATAATATCGAGGATAATTAAATCAGGAATTGTTTCAAGAGCAACTTTTAATCCCTCAACTCCATTTAAAGCTGTAAAAGTTTTATAACCTTGCTTATCAAGATTATATTTCAAAAATTCTAAAATATCAGGTTCATCATCTACGATTAATATTTTTTTCGTTTCCATATTTTCAGGCTTCATTTACCGAATTGTCATCAGTTATGTTCTGTTTGTTTTCATCAAAGATACCATGTGTCGGTTTCTCTTTTCGTTTGTTGTGTTTGATAATTGTGCCCTCGTTTATAAAGTAAATACTTTCGGCGATATTAGCTGAATGTCCGGCAATTCTTTCAATTTGGCGTAATATTAAAATTAAATTTGTTGCAACAACAATTACTTCATTTTTTTGCGACATTTCCAATATAATATTATCGAGTATTTTATTACTTTCATCTTTTATATTTCTACATTCTGCAATTATTTCATAAATATTTTCCGAATTATATGCAGTGTAATTTTGAAACGATTTTTGTATAATATTATATGAACTTGTAATAATCTGTTCAATGTTAAATTTTTCAAGTATTTCAGGCTGTTCTCTAACTGCTTCCGATTTATTTACTATGCTTAAAGCGATATCTCCTATTCGCTCAAGATCGTTACCAATTTGAAGCGACGACATTATAAATCTTAAATCTGAGGCAATAGGTTGGTTTAAGGCAAAAATTCTTTGGCAAAGTTTATCAATTTTTACATCCAATTTATCAATTTTGTCTTCTGTTTTAGTAGCTACTTCTTTTTGCAGGGTATCGCCATGAATTAAAATTTGTGTTGCTATAAATGTTTGTTGAATAGCAAGATTGCCCATTTTTACAATTCTCTTTTTTAACTTTTCCAGTTCAAGTTCAAAGTGTGTTTGCATATTTTTAGAATTTAGGATTTTAAGATTTACGATTACTAAGTTTAATATTCTTTGTTCTATTATTCAATTGTTCTATTGTTCTACATGTTTATGTTTTATTTTATTTTACTTTTCTCAACCAAACCTCCCTGTGATGTATTCTTCTGTTTGCTTTTTCTCAGGTTTTGTGAATATTGTTTTTGTTTTATCAAATTCTATTAATTCGCCCATATAAAAAAAGGCTGTAAAATCACTTGTCCTGGAGGCTTGTTGCATATTGTGGGTAACAATTACAATGGTGTAATGTTCTTTTAAATGGTACATTAATTCTTCAATTTTTGATGTTGAAAGAGGGTCGAGTGCACTTGCAGGTTCGTCCATTAAAATTATTTCAGGATTTACTGCTAATGTACGAGCTATACACAATCGTTGCTGTTGTCCGCCAGACAGGCTTAATGCAGAATCTTTAAGGCGGTCTTTTACCTCATCCCATATAGCAGCTTTTTGTAAAGAAGTTTCTACAATTTCGGATAATTGTTTTTTGTTATTAATTCCATTAATTTTTGGACCATAAGCAATATTATCGAAAATAGATTTAGCAAAAGGATTTGACTTTTGAAAAACCATTCCAATTTTTTTCCGCAGTTCAACCACATCAATATTTTTATCGTAAATATTTATATCGTCAACCAATATTTCGCCTTTTATTTTGACATTATCAATGAGGTCGTTCATGCGGTTTAAGGTTCTTAGAAATGTTGATTTACCGCAACCCGAAGGACCAATTAATGCTGTAATTTTTTTATCAGGAATAACCACAGAAATATTGTGTAATGCGGTTTTTGTTCCATAATTTAAAGTTAAATCCTTGACGCTTATTTTTATATCTTTCATATTAAATAATCTTTTTTCGTAATCTTGAACGTAAAATAATTGCTGTAAGGTTTAGTAAAAAGGTCAACATCAAAAGCACCAGCGTAGTTGCAAACTGAATAGGCAATGTTTGTTCTACATTTGACGATTGTGTTGACATTATATAAATATGATAACCCAAATTCATAAACTGGTCGCTTACTGACTCAGGAAGAGTTGCCAAATAATAAGCTGCTCCTGTAAATAATATTGGAGCAACTTCTCCAGCACCTCTACTGATTGCTAAAATTGTTCCTGTTAAAATTCCTGAAACAGAACTCGGTAATACAATTTTTCTAATTGTTTGCCATTTTGTTGCTCCAAGAGCAAGACTGGCTTGTCTTAAATCTTTCGGAACATTTCGCAATGCCTCTTCTACAGATACTATTACTACCGGCAAAGTAAGCAACGACATTGTAAGACTTGCCCATAAAATATTTGGTTGAGCCCATTTTAACTCACCGCCAAGGAAAACATTATCCATTCCCTGACCAACAAATTTTATAAAAAACCCAAGCCCGAAAAGACCAAAAATAATAGACGGAACAACGGCTAATGTTCTTACTGCAAAACGAATTATTTTAGCAAGTATTGATTTTTCACTTGCATACTCTGTTAAATAAATTGCTGTAATTGTTCCAAACGGAACTGCTGCAACCGACATTATAATTACCATAATTGCAGTGCCTATAATTGCTGGTAAAATGCCACCTTTGGTCATTCCATCTGTTGGAAATGACGTTAGAAATTCCCATGAAAAACTTTCTCTGCTGCCATAAATTATTATTCCTGCTATTAATAAAATAATTGAGATAATCAAAATAACAGAAGAGGCTGTAATTCCAATAATGAAAGCTCCTTTTATATCTTTTTTATTTCTCATAATTCTTCTTTTAGCCACACTTCGTCTATCGCTCAGTGCATCGCAAAGTCACAAAGACACAAAGTTTCCTTTAATTTTACATTTTACATTTAAAATTCTACATTTTACATTTCTTTTCTTTCTCTAACAGATTGCTTCGTTCCTCGCAATGACGGAACAACCATAAAACTTCAAACTTCTTAATTATCTTCCTTGAATTTTTCTTATTAATTTCCCTTTTATATAAAATTCCGCTATTGCATTCAGCATAAAAGTAAAAATGAATAATAGCGAACCAATCAGAAAAAGAACACTATAATGAGTATCGCCAAAAACAACTTCTGCCATTTCTGCTCCGATTGTTGCCGATAATGTACGAACACTATCAAATGGATTTGCTGAAATTAAAGCTGCATTCCCTGTAGCCATTAATGCAATCATAGTTTCGCCAAATACTCTTCCTATGCCAAGTAATAAAGCTGCAAATATTCCGGGTGTTGCAGCAGGAAGAATTATAAAAAATGCCGTTTGCCATTTATTTGCTCCAAGAGCAAGACTTGCCTCTGTATAAGATTTTGGCACAGCAGACAGTGCATCTTCAGTTATTGTATAAATTACAGGAATAGCAGCCAAAGCCATTGCTGCACCTCCAATAAAAGCATTTAATCTTGAGCTGTATCCTAACACATCTTGAAAAAAAGTAGCCATTACCATTAATGCAAAAAAACCAATTACAACAGACGGAAAACTTGCAAGTAATTCAATAGCTGGTTTAATTATTTCTCGTAATCGTCGAGAGGCAAATGCAGAAGTAAATAATGCAGCAAGTATAGCAATTGGTGCAGCAATAAGAATGGCAATTATTGTAACTTTAAATGTACCAACTATCAGGGGCCAAAAACCAAATCGGGGATTATCCGAAACCGGATACCAGTCTTTAGTATTAAAAGTTTTCCATGCACCCTGATTATTATTTTCATTTGCAATATTTCGGTTTGGTTCTTCATCATAAAAAGAAATATTTTCTGATTCAGAAGTAATTGTATCAGTTATAACTCCATATTGTTCGGGCTTTAATTCATTACTTTCTGATGTATTAATTTCGCCATAAGTTTCTGGTTTTAACTCAGTATCTCTCGAAGAATAAGATTCTGGTACTAATTGCTCATTATTTACAATGGTTTGAACCGGCGATGCTTTAAATATTGGCAATGTTTCGCGAAACACAAAAAGAAAAATCAGAACAATAACTGCAATTGAAAGAAATGCAACCATTGTAATGATTTTTTCAGCAAAAAATTCAGAGAATCTGAACTTCTTTTTCAGATTCTCTTTTGTGAAACCGCTTTTCGGTTTTGGGCTGCTATATTTTGCAGCAGTATTTTCAATATTTATATTTTCAGATGCCATTTAAAATTATTTAACCGGAAAATATCCAACTTCAGTAACTACTTTCTGACCATCGGCACTTAAAATCCAATCAATATATTCTTTAAGTTTTCCGGTTGGTTTTGAACTAAGATACATATATAAGTATCTTGAGATAGGGTATGCATTATTTGCAATATTTTCTTTTGTGGGCAAATATGCTGTGCTTTTATCATCTTTTTTAACCTTACAATGCTTTACACCTTCGGCATAAGCAGCACCACCGTATCCAATTCCGTATTTATCTTTTTTCACAGCATTAACAATAGCAGCAGTTCCGGGTAGAGTTTGGCAATTTGCTGCATAGTCTCCTTTAACAATATGGTCTTTAAAAAAAACATAAGTTCCTGAACTATTTTCTCTTCCATATAGAATAATACTTTCAGATGGTCCTCCAACTTCTTTCCAATTGGTAATTTTCCCTGAAAATATTCCACTTATTTGTTTTAAAGTAAGTTCATTAATTGGGTTTGAAGCATGAAGAAAAATTGTAATACCATCTTTAGCACAAGGAATTTCAACTCCTAAAGTATTATATCTGGCTTTGAGTTTTTCCATCTCGCTTTGTTTAATTGAACGACTTGAATTTGCTATATCGGTTGAACCATTAATTAAGGCAGCAATCCCCACGCCTGAGCCGCCTCCGGTTACCTGAATTGTAACGTCAGAATTTTTCTTCATATATATTTCTGCCCATTTTTGTGCAAGAATTACCATTGTATCCGAACCTTTAACTGTGATTTTTTGTTGCGACATAAAAGCCATTGTAACTGTTGCAATTATTACTATAATGATTGCAAAATAATTTCCTCTTTTTTTCATAATTTTTATTTTTGTGATTTATATTTCATTAAAATTTAGCCTGTATTCTCAAGCTTAAAGTATTATCTTTAATATCCTTATTTATAGTTGTATTTAATTCATTTGTTGGCATTTCGTAACTTAATGAGATTCTAATATTATCATCAAAGTAGTGTTGCCAGGCAAATGTCAATGTATTATAATATAATTCAGTTTTTGCGTCATCTCCCGAAAGTTTAGTATTTGGGTCGTAGCTGTCGTATTTTGCAACAAACTGATTTTTCCTGCCAATGTTTTTAATTAAGTAAATATAATATCCCGAAAAATCTCTTGTTTTATTTGGCGAAACAACGGTTTTTGTTGTTGAACTTTGACCACTTGTAGTAGTTGTTGTTGTGCCACCGGAGTTTGTAGATGTTGGTGTGCCACCCTTCTGGCTAACAGTTGTTGTAGATGCTGCTAATGAAGCGTTTTGTCCTATTAAATATTCCGCTTTTAAAGACATTCCTCCAAGAAAATCCCAATATATTTGCATTTCAGCTCCAACCCATTTACGAGGCAATAAATCGCCAATTGTAATGCTGTCTAATTTATTTTCACTGTTCAATACATATTTCGATTCTTTCGTTTTTACTGAGCCATAATATCCGTTAGCACCTAAATCAATTCCAATTCCTTGTTTTTGAAACTTTAACGAATATATTGCTCTTGCCATTAGGTCTTTTGCACTATCATTATCTTTAGCATCTTTCCCGTCTTTTCCATTGAAATTACCATTGAACGAAGCAAATTGAAATTTGAAAGGAAAGTTTAAAGGATTGGCTTCGAGCTTAACACCTATTTCTCTTTCTCCCGGATATATAGCTCTGATTACTCTTGAGCGTTCTAATACTTCACGTTGTGTCGATGTATATTCGACTTCATAATTTAAACGATTAAATTGACCAGCCCAAATTGAAAATGTTCTCGTCCACCTGTCATTTATAACTACGTAGGCATCTTTTAATGAAAGACTATTTGTAGAAAAATCGGGTTGTAAAACAAATTTCACTCCGTCTATAGCTTCATAAGTAGCTTTTAATCTTGCTCTGCGTAAATAAAATGTATTGTTTGTGCTTGGCTCCGGAGAAAAATCGTAATAATCGTATTGAGCCTGAATGTATCCTGACAATTTAATTTTTGCAAGTTTTTGCAAATCACTTTCAATGGTTGCGAATCTTTCATCAAAAGCACTTATTTTCATTTTGTGCTCATCTACAACTTCTTTTAAAGAATCAATACTGTTTTGTGAGAATCCATTTAAACCGACAAAAAAACCTAAGATTAGTAACCAATTTTTCATACACTATAAATTTTAGTATTTTACAGTGCAAATATCTGGTTTAAATATTACCTGAATATTTAGAAAAGGTTAAATGTTCAATAACTTTGTGTTAAGTGTATATTAAGAAAAAACTAT
>Ga0154360_1276_pt2 | contig 14950 bp, 16 predicted proteins | sample RifGroA2_FD_115888 | JGI IMG/M metagenome (GOLD analysis project Ga0154360, IMG submission 115888) | Bacteroidetes bacterium GWA2_30_7 | reverse complement strand
AACCTACTAACGATTTGGATATTTACACGTTAAACGTACTCGAAGATTATATTTCGCAATTTACGGGTTGTGTTATTTTAGTTTCACACGACCGCTATTTCATGGACAAGTTAGTTGACCATATTTTTGTTTTTGAAGGAGACGGTAAAATAAAAGATTTCCCCGGAAATTATACTGATTATAGAATTAAACATAAAACCGTTTTTAAACAGCTACCTATAATAAAAGAAGAAAAGAAAGAAATCACTCAACCCGAAAAGGAAAAAATTCGCAAACTTACATTTAAAGAAAAAATTGAGCTTGAAGAGCTTGATAAGAATATTGCTACATTAGAAAACCAAAAACAAATGCTTGAAAATGAATTAAGTTCGGGTAAATTACAAAACAACGTTCTTATTGAAAAATCCAATTTACTTGGTAAAATCATTGATGAAATTGAATTGAAAACTTTCCGTTGGATTGAACTTTCCGAAATTTAAAATAATCCAGTCTCGTAATCTTCATATTCTAAGCTCATTAAAAAATTGTTACAAAATATTTTGAAAAACCCTTGACATAGGAACATTAAAATACTACTTTTATTTATAATTAATCTAAATAAAAATAGTATGAAAACTCTCAACTTATACTTAGCAATTATTATATTCATAAGCAATATAAACAGCTCTTCTGCAATAATATATTATGCCACAAGGGCTGGTAATTTTACTGATCAAATGTGGTCAACCACATCAAAAACAGGAAAACCAGTAACAACAGTTCCAGGTCAAACTGATAGTATTGTTATTGATTATGCAATTAATTTAGATATTGATTTAGTAATTCACATGACTGGAATATTAATAATAAATGAAACAGGGTCATTAACATCAACAACTAAAAGTTTAGAAATAAAAAATGGTGGTGCATTAGAAGTTTATGGAACCTTACAGGTTTATAATTTTACATTAGATAATTCATCTAATATAGTTATAGCCGAAGGTGTAACCGTAACTGTATATAATGACTTTACAAATAAAAATAATACTGATGGAGTTACTTTTGACGGCTTTTTAGATGTTCAAGGCGACTATTATAATGGAAATAAATCAGTAATTGGTGGATGCGGACAAATTTCTATAGCAGGCTCTTTTTACAATTGGGGGACAGCTTTTGAAACATCAGGACAAGAAGGCACTGGCCCATTTAGTATAATTTGTAATGGAGTATTACCAATTAATTTAGTTGATTATAAAATTAAATGCACAAAATCAGGCACTTACCTTGAATGGAGTACTGCCTCTGAAACAAATAACAATTATTTTTCAATTGAGAAAAGTATTGATTTGAAATCGTGGAAAACTGTTTCAACTTTATCTGGTGCTATAAACAGTAATAAAGTTCGCAATTACTCATTTATTGATACAGAATCAAATGATGTAAATACTTATTACAGAATCAAACAAACAGATTTAGATGGGAAATTTGACTACTTCGATATGTTATGCACTACTTGCAAATTGAATAATAACAAATTAGATTTTATTGGATTAAGTGCATCAGAAAATATGATTAAATTAATTATTACAACTGATGGCTTAGAACCTGTGCTTTTAACCATTACAGATTTAAACGGAACTAAAAAAGTAACAAAAGAAATTAATCCTGTTAAAGGAGAAAATATAATAAATATTGAATCCCCAACTCAAAGAGGGCTTTACGTTGTAAATATGATTCAAAATGAGAAAAGTAGTTCCAAAAGACTTTATATAAACTAATTAGTGGTTGGTTGAGTTGGGTTGAATAGCGAGATAAATTATTTATCTCGCTATTTTTTTTATTTATGTACCTAAAATCCGTAAGGACTAATGTCATTAAGTTAAGGTATTAATTAGCTAATACTGAGGAATCTCGAAGACAACCATAGGTTGCGACCGAAGGTCTAATATGATATTCAACCCATTCTGGGTTATTTTCAGCTTTGATTTACACCTCCGATTACATCGGAGGTTATTCAAATTGAAGCCTTTCAGGCTTAACTTAATGACATTGCCGTAAGGACTATGTTAAGTTGTTGTTTAACAGTCAGGTGAAAACACCTGACTGAAGTTTCATGCCCCTTGCAGGTGTTTTCACCTGCAAGCACTTACAAATTAACTTGCGGATTTAAGGATATAAACAAAAATAAATTTTAAAAATATTGTATTTTTGTTCTTTATATGAAAAGTCATTACCGATTAAAAAACAACAAAATTCTATATTTCTCTCGTTGGAGCAGAAAAAAATATGCTATTCTGGCAAGTCTAAGTAAAGTAGTTCATATTGGAAAACTAACAGTTAATATCGCAAATTGTTCTCTGAATAAACTTGAAAAATCAATTACAGTTTTATCAAATTCCTCTGAAAATCACTATGACGAATTATTTGATGTAATTTTCAAAGAATCAACTGTTAATAATATATTTTCAACTCAACTAATTCCAATAAATGTAAACTCTAAAAACGACAAATTTTTATACTGAAAATAACTCAAGGCTTTCAAAATGAATAAATTCAAATATTGAAAGCCTTTTTTAATTTAAAAAAATGACAAAAGAAAAAATTATAGAACTAAAAGACAAAATTGTAAAAGGTTATAATTTACCTCAAAAAGAAGCACTCGAACTATCTAATACTTCTGAAAAACAAACACTTTATTACTGTGCAAACGAACTTCGAGAACATTTCTGTGGAAACCACATTGACATTTGTACAATTACAAATGCAAAATCGGGCAAATGTCCCGAAGATTGCAAATGGTGTTCACAATCATCGCATCATACAAGCAATATTCCTATATATGAAATGGTTGAGCACGGTGTTGCATTAAATAATGCAGTATCAAGTGCAAAAAAAGGTATTCATAGACATTCACTTGTTACAAGTGGCAAACGTGTATCGAACAAGCAATTAGATGAATTTATTAAGATTTATAATGACATCAAAAATAACTGTGATATAAATCTTTGTGCATCGTTTGGACTCATAAACAAAGAACAATTACTCAAACTCAGGGAAGTTGGTCTAACTCAATATCATTGCAACCTTGAAACAGCACCTTCGTTTTTCAAAAATCTGTGTACAACCCATACTATTGAAGAAAAAATTCAAACTATAAAATGGGCTCAGGAAGCTGGTTTTACTTCATGTTCGGGTGGAATTATCGGAATGGGCGAAAACATGGAACAGCGTATAGAACTTGCTTTTGCACTTAAAGAACTTAACGTAAAATCTATCCCAATAAATATTCTGTCGCCTGTTGAAGGAACAAAACTCGAAGGACAACATCCTCTAACTGATGAAGAAATTCTAACTACTATAGCACTTTTCAGATTTATTAATTACGATGCAAATTTACGTTTAGCAGGCGGAAGAATAATGATTAAACATATCGAAAAACAAGTTTTAAGGGCAGGAATTAATGCTGCAATAGTTGGAGATTTGCTTACCACAATAGGCTCATCTGTTGACGAAGATTTAGATATGTTTACAAAGGAAGGTTTTGAGTTTTAATGCTGATTATTAACAATTTAAATAATACCCTAAATTCGCATTTATAACTTTAAGCGAATATGGCTTATTTTTCAATCCTAATCCTTGCATCCACTGCCACTACCCTATCTGATTTACCTAAAAGCGGATTTAGGTCCATTTCAAAAATTTCAGGTGCAACAGTTACTAAAACAGATAAACGAACAATTATATTCTTTATTAATTCCTCATTAACAGGCTCTTGTCCTCGCACACCTTTTATTATTCCATAGCCTTTAAGATTTTTTATCATATTTTCGGCTTCAAATTCTGATAGTGGAGCTAAACCTGCATTAATATCTTTCAAAACTTCGATAAAAATTCCGCCCAGTCCAAATAAAATCAAATGCCCGAATTGAGCTTCACGTTTTGCACCTGAAAATAACTCAATACCTGAAAGCATTGGTTGAATTAGTATTGCTGTTGTATCTTTAATTTTGAACATTCTTTCAAATTCTGAAGCAACTGTTTCAGTATTTTTCACATTAAGTACAACACCTCCAACATCAGATTTATGAACTGGTCCAACTACTTTCATTACAACCGGAAATCCAAGTTTTTTTGCTGAATTTATAGCTTCTTCTTTTGAAGTAACAACAGCTTCGCCAGCTCTTGCAATTCCGGCAGCATCAAGTAAACCCTGAATTTCTAACGGGCTTAAATATCCATTTGTTGCGTTATCAATTATATTTCTAATTTTAACTTTATCAACTTCAATAGATATATCACTTTTAACTTGTGGTTTGGGTGTATAAAAAACTTTAGTCAATGCTTTTCCAAATAATACCTCATCCGGAAAATTTATATGTCCTTTTGCAAGAAAGAAATCAATTTCAGTTTTAACATTAATGATTGATGGTAATATAGGAAAAATAGGTTTCTTGCATTTATTTATTTTTTCTTCGAGCAAATCATAAACATCGTAAACTGGAAATAATCCTGGACTTCCGAATATAACAGCCATAGCATCAATATTATCGAAATCATTTTCACAGGCATCAATTATATAACCTAATTGTTCGGCTGTACCTGTTGCCAAAAAGTCAATCGGATTTGAAATTGATGATCCATGATATAATTTTGTCAATAAATTTTTTGCTTTATCACTTTCTATAAGAGGTACATTTAGTCCGCCAGACGATAATGCGTCTGTTAGCATAACTGCTGGACCTCCTGCATGAGTGATAATTGCTATATTTTTCCCTTTTAATTCCGGATGCATAAAAATAGATGCAACATAAGCTAGTTCAACACGACTGTAACAACGTACAATTCCTGCTTTTCTAAATAATGCATCTACAGCAGTATCAGAACTTGCCAATGCTCCTGTATGTGAAGATGCCGCTCGAATTCCTGCATCTGAATTTCCTGATTTGATAGCAGCAATTTTACATCCTTTTCTGATTAAAGATGTGGCATGTTTTAGAAGTAAGGCAGGTTTATTTACACTTTCAATGTATAATAGTTTTACTTTTGAGCTTGTTTCAGGGTCGTAACTTTCATCCCAGTGTTTAACAACTTCTTCTACTCCAATCTGTGCACTATTTCCAACGGAAAAAACACTGGAAAAAGTTAAACCCTTTGGCATACTTGATTCCATAATAAAAATTGCTGTAGCCCCTGAGCCTGATGCAAAATCAACACCTTTTGAAGATAATTTGGGAATAGGTGTGGTAAACACACCATTGTAGTTTGAATTTAAAAAACCTATACAATTTGGTCCGATTAAGCTCCCACCAACGCTATTAATAATGTCAACAATTTGCTTTTCGATAATTGCTCCTTCGTGATTTTCCTCGCTAAATCCTGCTGAAAGAATTATAAATGCTTTTGTATTTTTTTTTGTAGCAAGGATTTTCACTGTTTCTAAACAAAATCTTGCAGCAATTGCAATTATCGCTAAATCTACACTTGGAATGTCGTCAGGGGTTTTATATGCTTTTATACCCTGAACAGACTCCTGTTTTAAATTTACAACATACAAATCTCCTTTAAATTTTCCATCAATAATATTTTTTAGAACTTTACCCCCGGGAGTTTGAATATTATCAGAGCCACCAACAATTACTATACTTTTTGGATTTATTAATTTATCGTGTATCATACATTTGCCATTAAGACGCTAAGACATAAAGAATTTATAGTAAAAACTTGAAGCTTAACACTGTTTTAATTAAATTTATTACGCGTCAAACCTAGTTTAAATTTAAAAATTATCAAATACTAAAGAACATCTTGGATATAGCTATTTAACATCTTAACCAATATCTTAATCACTTGTTAACTTCATAACTTAATTTTATAATAACTTAACAACCAATTATTTTTAATTAGTAATCAGAATTTTTATATTTGCAATAGCTTAATATCACAAATGCTTCAAATAGGAAAAGTTATAGTAAGTTTTGATGTCATTCAAAAAGAATTTGTTTGCGATTTACGTAATTGCAAAGGGGCATGTTGTATTGATGGCGACTCAGGTGCTCCGCTTGAAGAGTCTGAATTAAAGGTTTTTAGCAAAATTTATTCTAAAATCAAACCATATCTTAGAGCAGAAGGTATTGAAGCTATTGAAAAAGATGGATTTTATGTAATCGATTCTGATGGAGATTTTGTTACAACTCTTGTCAATAATAAGGAATGTGTATATTTATATTTTGATATGGGAATTGCAAAATGTGCAATTGAAAAAGCCTATTTCGATAAAAAAATTAAATTCCGTAAACCAATTTCATGTCATTTATATCCTATCAGAATTAATAAATACAATAAGTTTGATGCAGTGAATTATCATCGAAATAAAATTTGCAATCCTGCATTACTTCTTGGAAATGTTTCTGGAGTACCAATATATCGCTTTCTTGAAGAACCAATAGCAAGAAAGTATGGAAATAAATGGTATCAAAAATTAAAATATGCTGCCGAAAATCTTGAAATAGTGAAAATTAGTCAGGATAATGAATAAACAAATTGCATATCTTTTTTTTCTTACTTTTTATTCATTTTTTACATTCTCACAAGTTGTATTAGAAGAAAAAAATCAGGCAAAAACATTATTTGGTTTTCAATACAGTATTGCATATCCTCTTAATATTGTTAAAAACAACGACATAATTCAACAAGTTGACAGTGTTACACTTCTTGAAATAAAAAACAAAAGAAGTTATCTATTTGGGATGGAAATTCGTCAATATTTCACACATATATTTTCTTTACAAACCGGAATAAATTTTATTAGAAGAAATTACGATAATACTATTACAAATGATAGCATTACAACAAGTCGTTTACAATTTATAGGATATGAAATTCCTTGTATGGCACTTGCATACCTTCGATTAACTAAAAATATTTATATGGATAATGCCGTTGGATTTAGTGCAAACTTTTATCCATCTGATGTTGCGATTCCCCATTTTTATGGAATGAGAAAACGCTGGGTTAATTTCGGTTTACTTGCAAATGTAGGTTGGGAAATAAGAAATGAAAATCTTGGAATATTTTTTATTGGTTTTTCTTATCAATATCAATTTAAGCATATGTTTGATATTCTTTATTTTAAAAGTGATGTTACTGGAACCGGCAATTCAAGAAATCAAATTGGAGGCTCTTATTTTTCTCTGAATTTCAAATATTTCTTTCCTCAAAATTCTAAAAAATAAAAAACACTAATTCCCAATTTGGTAATTATGCAATTTTTTTCTATTTTTGTATATTCAAATTAATTTATTTAAAAAATGGATATAAAAATTATCAGAACTGAAGATGATTATAAAAATGCTTTGAAAAGACTTGATGAAATATTTGATGCTTCTGTAGGAAGTCCTGAAGGAGACGAAGCAGAAATTTTAGGATTGCTGATTGTTAAATACGAAAAAGAAAATTATCCTGTGGAAGCTCCAGACCCTATTGAGTATATTAAGTTTATAGCCGAGCAAAATGGCATGAAACCCAAAGACTTAATGCCGATTTTTGGCACTTTCTCAAGAGTTTCTGAGGTTTTAAATAAGAAAAGAAAATTAACACTTAATATGATTAAGAAAATTAATGAAAAACTCCAAATTCCTTATGAAATATTGCTACAAAGTTATAAATTGTCTAATTGAAAGTTAATCATATTAATTAAAATGATAATTATTCAAGTAAAATAATTTTAACAAACAACTTTTTTTTATTTCACACAATCATCTGATTAATAAATAAATACACATAACAATATTATACTGCAATAGTTATTTATAATAAATAAATCGACATTTTTTTAACGACTCATTATTTTTTTCAAAAAAGAAAATTAATTTTGTAATATTAATTACAATTAGTTTTCTTTTTTAATTTAATTCTGATGCATATAATAAAACAAAAAACATTAAAATAATTTTGGAACAGACACAATGATGTTGAAAATCAATTAAAATCATGGATATTTAACATTGAAAATTCAACATGGAAGAATTTTAAAGATGTAAAAAAATATACGGGTCAGCTGATTTATTGAAAGATAACAGAATTGTATTCAATATTAAAGGAAATGATTATAGATTAATTGTAAAAGTAAATTTTGACCGTGGTCAGGTTTATATTAAATTTATCGGAACACATAGTGAATATGACAAAATTGACGCAAATACAGTAGATCTGTATTAAAACGACTTGCCTACAAACTAAATATTTTCAAATTGTACTTTTTTTTATTGATTTTGTGATTTCAATTCCATATGAATAATTTGACAAATTCATTAAATCAATAAAGTTCAGTTATTGCTTTTCTATAAATTTCAGGCGATTTCTTATAATCGCTGAGAGTTATTGAAGTTATTGCCTTAAACTGAGTTGATAAATGCTGAACACTGCTATAATCCATCATATATGCAATTTCGCTAACAGTAAATTCATCTGATTCAAGCATTTGCTTAATGCGTTCGATTTTGTGAAGAATAATAAATTTTTCTAAAGTAACTGGTTCATTTTTAGAAAAAATCTTTGAAATTTGTTGATAGCTCATGTTAAGCTTTTCAACCATATATTCCGATTTTCTAATAATTGAATCAACATTATTAAGGTGATAAACAAGCTCAATTACAGCAAGTTTTATTTGTTCAACTATTATTTTTTCACGGTCTTCAAGTAACTCAAAGCCATTTTCATGAAGTAAATCAGCAATTTTAAGTTTAGTTATATTATTTTCGTTGTAAACAATTTCGGCTAATCCAAGTTCTATTTTATTTATTTTAATATCATAGCTTTTAAATAACCAAGTAATAACTTTAATGCAACAAATACATACCATGTTTTTTATCCTGATTTGTTCGGTTTGCATAAATATTAAAGCAGTTTTTTTAAAAAGACTAAAATAAAAAAAAGATTACAAAAATGTAATCTTTTAATATTTATTTATCTGACGTTATTCTTTTTCGATTACTGGAGGAGCCGGCTGAACAGGAGGCTCTGGTCTTATCATTCCTTTTCCTTGTGGACCTCTATTCATTCCTTTTCCATTAGCCATTGGTCGTTTATCTTCTTTTTTATCATTGTGCATATCAAATATTAATCTTTGTTCTTCGGTTAAAATTTTTCTGATTTCTTGTTTGTGAGCTTCACGATTTTTCATCATTTGTGTTTTTAAATCTCCAATTTCATCTATTTTTTTATTTATTGCAACCATATCAGCTTTTTCGGCAGTTGAAAGTGTATTTAATTGTGCTTTTTTTTCTCCTAATTGATTTTTTATTGGAAGCATTTGTTTCAAGTGTGGAGTTTTTAAAGATTCTATCTTTTTTGTTTGCTCTTCAGTAAGATTTGGAATATTTTTCAACATTCCTTTTTCAAAATCTTGAGCTTTAATACTGAGAGTTGAACTAATTATTATTGCTATCGCAAGAATAATTCCTTTTAATTTTTTTGTTTTCATAATATTAAATTTTTAGGTGATTAATGTTTCTTTGATTATAAATATTAAAAAAGGTTTAAAGTAAAAAAACTTTTTTTCACATCAAACCTTAAATATATTGTCCTTAAATCCGAAAGACTTATGCTAAGTAGCCGAATGTTAAGTCATTGCGAGGACACAAAGCAATCTGCATTTAATAAGAGATTGCTTCACAGCGTTCGCAATGACGGCAGTCTTGCGGATTAAAGGTATTGTAACTAATTAAAATTGTTCGCATTGATTAATCTATAATGTCAAAACCTGTGTATTTTCTCAAAATTTCTGGAATTTCTATTCCTTTTTCTGTTTGATTATTTTCAAGTAAAGCAGCAACAATTCTAGGCAAAGCCAAAGCACTTCCATTTAAAGTATGAGCAAATTGAGTTTTTTTCTCGCTATCTTCTTTAAATCTTAGCTTTAATCTGTTAGATTGATACGATTCGAAATTTGATACCGAGCTTACCTCCAGCCACTTATCTTGCCCTGCTGAATAAACTTCAAAATCATAAGTTTTAGCTGATGTAAATCCCATATCTCCGCCACAAAGTAAAACAATACGATATGGTAATTCCAGCTTTTTAACAAGACTTTCAACATAATTTACCATTTGCTCTAACGCATCATAAGAATTTGAAGGATGTTCGAGCCTAACAATTTCAACCTTATCGAATTGATGAAGTCGATTTAAGCCTCTAACATCTTTTCCGTAAGAACCGGCTTCACGTCTGAAACATGGTGTATATGCAGTATTTTTTACTGGAAAATCTTTTGCATTAAGCAAAACATCTCTATATATATTTGTAACAGGAACTTCGGCGGTTGGAATAAGATATAAATTATCAATTCCAACATGATACATTTGTCCTTCTTTATCAGGTAATTGACCAGTTCCAAATCCGGAATCTTCGTTTACAAGAATTGGTGGTTGAACCTCCATATAACCTTCTTTTCCGGCTTCATCAAGAAAAAAATTAATTAAAGCACGTTGTAATTTAGCTCCTTTTCCTTTGTAAACAGGGAAACCTGCACCGGTAAGTTTGTTACCAAGCTCGAAATCAATAATTTTATATTTATCAGTTAATTCCCAATGAGGAAATTTTTTTGAGCCGGCTTGTGGAATAATTCCACCACTTCTTATAATTGGATTATCTTCTGCACCTCTTCCGATAGGAACAGATGTGTGAGGAATATTTGGAATTTGAACTAAAATTGAAGTTATTTTCTTTTCAATTTCAGCTAAATTTTGTTCAAATACTTTGATTTCATCTTTTAAATCAGATGTTTTCTGACGAGCATTATTAGCTTCTACCGTTTTTCCAGCCTGAAAAAGGCTTCCAATTTCTTTCGATATTGTATTTAACTGAGCTAGTTTTTGGTCAAGTTGAAACTGTGTGTTTTTACGTTCGTTATCAAGTTCAATTATTTTCTCAATTCTTTCTTTTCCGTCAAATTTTTTAACAGAAAGTCTGTCGATAACGAAGTCTTTATTTTCTTGGATAAATTTAATTGTGAGCATAAATAAAATAATTTTTGTGCAATTTATCTATAATTTTAAATTGTAAAAAAAAATCCTGACTTTATTTTAAAATCAGGATTTCATTAATATATAGTTTGAATTTACTCAGCAGCAATAGGCTGAATAGAAACGTACGACCTGTTATCTCTTTTTTTAGTAAACACAACTGTGCCATTTGTAAGTGCAAATAATGTATGGTCTTTTCCCATTCCTACATTAGTATCTGGATAATGAACAGTGCCTCTTTGACGAACCAAAATATTGCCTGATTCTGCAAATTGACCACCATACAATTTAACTCCTAATCTCTTACTATGCGATTCTCTGCCGTTTCTTGAACTTCCGGCTCCTTTTTTATGTGCCATTTTCTAACTTTATTTGAAATTAAACAATGATATCTTCTATTTGTATTTGAGTCATCGGTTGACGGTGACCATTTAGAGTTTGATAACCTTTTTTCTTTTTCTTTTTGAAAATCAGTACTTTATCAGCTTTTACGTGGGCTAAAACAGAAGCAGATACTTTTGCGCCATTTACATTTGGAGTTCCTACCTGAATTTTACCATCATTGTCAACTAACAATACATTTTCAAATTCTACTTTAGCTCCATCTTCGCTTTCAAGGTTATTAACATAAATTTTTTTGTTTTTTTCAACCTTATATTGCTTTCCAGCTATATCAACAATTGCGTACATTACAATTAATCTTTACTTTATTTAAAAACTTTGGACTGCAAAAGTATTAAAGTTTTAATTATTTACAAAGTTTTCTATTGATTTTTTATTTTCTAAATTTTTAAATGTGCTGAATTTAAGTTTTAAATAAATCTTTAAGCTATTTATGGGTTCATATGTAGTTAGTGCGAATAAGAAAAAACATTGTTTTTTAAATTTCCGATATTAGATGTACGATATACGATTGCCTAAACCTAAGTCCCCAAAATCGCAAATCCTAAATCGTAAATCCTAAATCGTAAATAAAAAATATTTTTTCTATTCTATTGTTTTTTTTAGATTTGAAAACTATTTAAAATTTTAGAAGTGATGGAAGATATTAAAAATTATATTCTTAATAACAAAGATAGATTTATTGACGAGCTTTTTGGCTTAATCAGAATTCCTTCGATAAGTGCAAAATCTGAAAATAAGGAAGATATGCGTAAAGCTGCATTATATCTTAAAAGTGCATTTATAAATGCCGGTGCTGATATGGCAGAAGTAATGACCTCAAAAGGAAATCCAGTAATATTTGCAGAAAAAATTATAAACCCACAACTTCCCACAATATTAATTTACGGGCATTATGATGTAATGCCGGCAGAACCATTAGATTTATGGAAATCGCCTCCTTTTGAGCCTGAAATTCGCGACGAAAAAATATATGCTCGTGGTGCCGATGACGATAAGGGGCAACTATTTATGCAAATAAAAGCATTTGAATTTATGGTAAAAACCGACAAATTACCATGTAACGTGAAATTTATGGTCGAAGGCGAAGAAGAAGTCGGCTCTCCAAGTCTTGAACAATTTTGTATAGATAATAAAGAACTTCTTAAAGCAGATATAATATTAGTTTCTGATACTGGAATGTATTCAAAAGATATTCCGTCAATTACAACAGGATTAAGAGGTTTGGCTTATTGGGAAATAGAAGTTACTGGTCCATCAAGAGATTTACATTCCGGAATTTTTGGCGGAGCAGTTGCAAATCCAATAAATGTTCTTTCAAAAATTATTGCTGATATAATTGATGAAAATGGCAAAATTACAATTCCTGGATTTTACGATGACGTGCATAATGTTTCACAGGAGGAAAGAACACTTTTATCACAAGCTCCATTTAATGAAACTGAATTTAAAAAATCTATTGAAGTTGTAGAATTGTCGGGAGAAGTTGGATATTCTACAATAGAAAGAACAGGAATTAGACCAACATTTGACGTTTGTGGAATTTGGGGAGGTTATACCGGTGAAGGTGCAAAAACCGTTTTACCTTCTAAAGCCTATGCAAAAGTTTCGTGCAGATTAGTACCAAATCAAAACCATGAAAAAATTGCAAAATTATTTAAAGATTATATTGCATCAGTTACTCCATCGAGTGTAAAAATAGTAGTTAAAACTTTACATGGAGGTCAGGGTTATGTTTGCCCAATTGATACTCTTGCATATAAAGCCGCAGAAAAAGCATATATCAAAACATTTGGAAAACAACCTGTTCCTTACAGAAGTGGTGGTAGTATTCCAATAATTTCGACTTTCGAAAATGTACTTGGAATTAAGACTATTTTAATGGGTTTTGGATTAGAAAGTGATGCTATTCATTCTCCAAATGAGAATTATCCATTATATAACTTTTATAAAGGAATTGAAACTATTCCTTATTTTTATAAATATTATACAGAAACGTTTAAAGCTTAAAATTGTTTTTTCTGAAGGCTATAAAAAATGTAGCCTTTTTTTTTGCAAATGTTATAAAATGTCAATTTTGTAATCCAAATTTCAGTTAAGCATAAAAATTATTACATTTGTTTAAAATTACATTATGGGACTTCCTGGTTTTTTTAAACTGCCTAAACATAAGAGTTTTAATTATTCTCCACGTTATTACGATGAGAGAAAAGAAGAACTGGAAAAGTTAAAAAATGAAAGTGCAGAGTCTCGTATAAATTTTTCGGACAAGCCAATAATTATGAAAGGTTTTTTCAAAGAAAACCTTAAAAATAATCAAAAAAAAGCATTAAATAAATCGAACGCAAGGCTGATAATTATAATCCTATTTCTATTTTTCATTTTGTATTACTTTTTTTATAAATAAGCCTGATGTCAGATATTATTCAATTATTACCCGATTCAGTTGCAAATCAAATAGCTGCAGGTGAAGTAATTCAGCGTCCGGCTTCAGTTGTAAAAGAATTAGTCGAAAATTCAATAGATTCTGGTGCCGATAATGTTGAAGTTAACATTAAAGATGCCGGACGAACTTTAATTCAAATAACCGATAACGGAACCGGAATGTCTGAAACCGACGCCCGGCTTTCTTTTGAACGACATGCTACATCAAAAATCAGAAACATAAACGACTTATTTCTAATCCAAACAATGGGTTTCAGAGGCGAAGCACTCGCATCAATTGCTGCTATTGCTCAGGTTGAAATGAAAACCAAAAAAGAGAATCAAGAAGTTGGTACATATATAGAAATTTCAGATTCAATTGTTCATAAACAAGAACCTTGCTCTTGCTCAAAAGGAACACAGATTTCTGTCAAAAATATTTTTTTTAATGTTCCTGCCCGTCGCAAGTTTTTAAAATCCGATAATACAGAATTTAGAAATATTATAGTCGAATTTCAGCGAATTGCATTGTGCCGTCCCGAAATTGAAATGAGTCTTTTCCATAACGATAACGAAATTATTCATTTGCCAAAAAGCAATCTGAAACAACGAATAGTTAATTTGATTGGAAAAGCTATAAATCAATCGCTTGTAGCAATTAAAACTGAAACTTTATTAGGCAATATTTATGGTTTTGTAGGAAAACCCGAATATGCAAGAAAAACCTCTTCGGAGCAATATTTTTTTGTAAATGGCAGATATATGCGACATCCATATTTTTACAGGTCGGTTATGTCGTGTTATGATAAATTAATTCAACCCGGATTTTTTCCCGGATATTTTATTTATTTCGACATCGACCCTGCAAAAATTGATGTGAATATTCATCCAACAAAAACTGAAATAAAATTTGAAGACGAAAATTCAATAAATCACATTATTATAGCATCAGTTCGTGAAGCATTAGGAAAATTCAATATTGTTCCTTCTATTGACTTTGATGTTTTGCAAAAGGTTGATATACCTATGTTTACAAAAAATACTCAAGTCAAATTTCCAAAAATTGAAGTAAATCAAGATTACAATCCATTTAATAAAGAAGAAAATCCCAGAACTTTTGAAAA
>Ga0154360_1251_pt1 | contig 15070 bp, 10 predicted proteins | sample RifGroA2_FD_115888 | JGI IMG/M metagenome (GOLD analysis project Ga0154360, IMG submission 115888) | Bacteroidetes bacterium GWA2_30_7 | reverse complement strand
CATTAAGTAAATCAGTATCGTTAATGGATATTTTTTCATCAGGATTAAATGGAGATTCCCAAAGGAAACCAATTTCTGAAAGTTTCTTGATTCGCTCTTTAGTAAGTGATGCTGATTTTTTTCTGTAATATCTGCGTTGATCGCAAACCCATTCTCCTAATTCTTTGTAATCTTTATCACGTTTACCTTTAGTTACATTGCAATGTCCGAATTTATTTTTATACTTATTTAATTCTTCGAATTGTTTTTCCCAAAAATTTTCTAAATATGTGGATTTCCATAGAAAACCAATGTTGGAAAGTTTATTAATTCGTTCTTTAGTAAGGGATGCTGATTTTTTTTTGTAATTTTCACGTTGCGCTAAAACCCATTCTGCTAATTCTTTGTAATTTTTATCACGTTTACTTTTAGATACGTTGCAATGCCCGAATTTTTGCTTATATTTTTTTAAATCTTCAAAAAGTTTTTCCCAGCTATATTCTAAAACATCCCAAATGAAGCCTATTTTATTGAGCAAATCAATTTTTTGTTTGCTTAATACTCCTTCCTTTTTATTAATTCGTTGAATAGATATAAAACGTTTAAGTTGTTTAGCTTTTTTATTATCTTTTGAATCGAAATAATGTTTTTTATTTTCTAAATATTTTTCAAGTGTATAATATTTTTTCATCCACCTGCTGTCGAGCAATTCCCATTCAAATCCAATAGAATCGAGCCTTTTGATTCTTATTTCTGTAAGGCGACTATCTTTTTTTCTTCTTTCACCTCGTAATTTCGTGCACCATCTGGATAATGCCCTATCTTGTTTCTCGGTAACTTCACAATGTCCATATTTTTTGATATATACTTTTAGGTTGAGAAAATGTTTATCAAAATATTTATCATGAATATTCCAGCAAAATCCAATACTGTTGAGTAGTTCCATTCTGTAAGCAAGAAATTTTAATGGACTGGTATTTCTTAAAGTCCTTTGCGCTACACACCACTTCGCCAATGTATGATATGCTCCCTTCCCAGTTGGAACATTACAATGACCGTGTTGTTCCCAAAACTGTTTTAATTCTGCAAATTTTGTATTCCACAAATAATCAGTATAATTAGTTTTTAAATCGTTTTCGATATTGTTTGATTCGGTTATCATTTATTTTAGCTTTTACAGTTTTTTAATGAATTATAAATTTTTTCTGATATAAGTTTGTTTTTCCCATCCCTGCCTTTGTCATGTGTTTACTCCTGACAATTAAATCGCTAAATCCTAAATCGCTGAATATATATTCATTAAGTCCACTACCTGAAGGTCGTGGCAATCGGGTATTTTTTATATTAAACTCAGTTTTTCATTTACAAAATGATATTTTTCAATTGTATTTTCAAAAGTATATGCCCAAAAAACAATGTCTTCAAGTTTTTCGCTAAATTCCTCATTAAAAACCGCTATTCTGCTAAATTTAAATGGTAAAATTTCTTTCAATGAATAATCTAATAAACCAGCATTTTTACCAATTTTACATTCCAAAAAATTCCAATTATTATCTCCTATATCATCGCCATAAACTGAATCGTAAATTGCAGGAATTTTGATTTGTCCATCAAAGCTTAAAAATCCAAATTTGCCTTTATCCATAAATCTGACAAAAGTATTGTTTAATACAGAATAACCGATTTCTTCAAATTGTGGTTTTAAGATAAATTCGCCTTGTGGATTTACTAAACCAAATTGCTTTTCAAAATTTTCATTTATGGTATAACATTTTGCAATATCATTTACAAATATATCGTCTGGAATGTCCCAAGTAACAATATAAATTCCTTCAAATACTTGTTTGATTTTGTAATTTTCTTCTAAAATTGACAATGAACGACCATTATAAGTTTCAGAATATATGGTTAATTCAGCATATTTACGGCAATTATTTACATAAAAATTTTGAAAGAAATCTGTATCAAAATAAAACCATTCTATAAAATCACTAACTGTAGTTTTTTCAATGTTTGTAAAAAAGGCTTCGGCAATTTCTGGCTTTGTTTTGGCTTCATTCTCAATTTGAAAAAGAAAAAAACTATCCCAACAAGGATGTAATAATGCCATTCCTTTGTTATTATAATCTTTTATCAATTCATAACGGTTTTTACCTTTCAGAACTTCATCACCTCTTTTATTTTTTTTGCTATTGTGGTGATTTATTTGTTGCTGATTACAATATTTTTTAAGATTGATTTTCATTTATCTTTTCTTTTTTAACCTTCTCGCCTGCCTTTGTCAGGTGTTTTCACCTTACAATTACATCCCAAATCCCAAATTCCTCTACGTCCTCTCAACCGTCCCATTAACTTTCAACTTTATCACTTCTATATTATCAAGTCCGTCGTTGTCAACTACCTTAACTGCAATATTATGTTGTCCGGGTTTGAATTTATGTTGTTGTTTGCCTTCTTTATCAATTATTACTGAGGGTTTAAAGCCAAGCTCGGCTTTGTAGTTGAAGTCCCACGAATAAAATTCAATTGGGGCTAAACTTTTTCCGCTTGCAATAAATTCAATTTCCCTTACACCGTTTTTATCCCTTGCCAACTCGTTTACTTCCACAGTAATTGTAGGTTTTTTAGCAATCGGAACTATATCTTCTACTGTTACAAGTTTAATAATTATGTCGTCTTTATTTTTCAGTCGGGCAACTTCTTCAACTGCTCCTTTACCGAACGAAAAAGCAATAATATAGCCTACAGGTTTATTTGCTGCTTTGTTTTTTTCAAAAAGTTTTTTGTCGCTGCGTTGAACTGCCGAAAAAAAGTTATCAATTACATTTCGTCCAATGTTGTCGCTTCGTTTTACCTGAATGGGTGTGTTGTCTTTTATTTTGCCGTCGAGACCAAAATCGTTTCGTTGTTTTGTGTTGCTTGTACCGCCGAATTGTTGCACAATCCAACTTTCAAATTCAAAAGCATCTTTATAGCGGAGTGTGTCGTAATCGTATTTGTGAAGCTGAACAATGAATGGTTGGCTAAATAAATTTAATTCTGAATAAAGTCTGAACTCAGTAACCTTAACAGCCTGCACACTTTGGTCGATGCCAATCCAGCGTCTGTTTAATTTTTCGGCAACTGCTACCGTTGTACCGCCGCCAACGAATGGGTCGAGAACTATGTCGTCTTCGTTTGTTGTTGTTTTTATTATTCTTTCGAGTAAGGCTTCCGGTTTTTGAGTTGGATAACCTATTCGTTCGTTTTTGTTTGAAAAAACACAATTGAACCAAAGATTGTCAACACTTGTGCCTGGCATTTCATCTAAATATTGTTTAAGATAAGGCTTTCCGTTTGACGAATAATATAATTTATTTTCTTTTTCAAATAACTCAAAATTTGATTTTGAATAAGCCCAATATCTGCCTTGTGGCGGTTTTACTCCTTTCCACTCAAATGAAGTATCGCCACCACCTTTTGCGGCAGAAAGGTCTGATGCTTTAAATCGCCTTCCATTTTCATCTGTTTTATTGTACGAAGCAGCCATATATTCAGATGTATAACGCTCGTGCTGTGGATTAAATTGATATTTTTTTGGAGTTTTGGAATAATAAAAAATAGTATCAGTTACTCGTCCAAAATGTTTTGCACCTTGTTTTGTATCATTGTGCGTAGTAGCTCTTTGCCAAGTTATTTGATTTATTAAATTTTGAATTCCAAAAATTTTATCCAAAATATCAACTCTTATATATGCATCAGCGTGATAGTCGCAATGCAAAAAAATACTTCCAGTTGGTTTTAAAATTCGGTGCATTTCAACAACTCGTTCTTTAAGCCAGCCAATGTAGTGGTCGATGCCGCCGCTCCATCGGTCTTGAAAACTGCGTACTTCGCCTTCGTCTCCCCAGATAACTTCGTAGTTACGGTTGCTGAAAAATGGCGGGTCGAGATAAGTTAAATCAACTGTTTCGCTTTGCAATTGTTTTAAAATCTCTAAATTATCGCCTAAAATTAACTTGTTTATTTCTTGCATATCTTATTGTTTTGGCATTAATTAATTAACTTATGTTATTTTCGTATTAGCGAATCACAAAGAAAATTCATCTCAATAATGTATTTATTTTGCAAAATGTAAGCAAAGTTAATATTAGAATTTAGAATTTAAAATTAAGAATTAAGGAATTTTATAAACTAATCAACTAATCAACCGGCTCTTTTCTTCCCTTGTTGGTGTTTTCATAAACAAGGATTGCGATATGGAACATTCAGATTCTTGTCTGGAATATTCGGAATGGCGAATTGTAAATTCTGTCAGGTGAAAAACACCTGACAAAGGCATGATTGCGAGGTTTGACAGGTGAAAAACATATGACAGAGGCATGATTGCGAGATTTGACAACTTTTTAAAAGTTGTCAAATCTTTTTGATTTAAGTCAGGTGAAAAACACCTGATAAAGGCAGAGTCGAACGTTACATCGAGGGACAACGATAGCCACATGCCATGACTTTAAATCAACTGCTGTTATTGGTTTGTGCTATCTTTTTGCCAATTTTGGCAAACCAATTTTCTTCAACACTTCATTAGCTTTTGCAAGTTTTTCGGGAAATAAAATTTTCTCCTTATATTTTTCTAATGACTTGTCTATTACAACAATTGGCGTTTTTCGTTTATTTAATTCTTCTATTGTCATACTGCAAATTTAGTTGTTTTTTCGTTGTACTACAAATCCTTCATAGTTTATTCCTTTCTCAAAGAGTATCCAGTTTTCGTCAAGTTCTCCGAAAATGTGAAAATCATTTTGAACCTGCTCCAAATATTTAGTAATTCCCATTCTATACAATCGTGTTCGTGATGCTGAACTACCAGTTGCATAAACCCATGCGTCAGGATATTTGTCAGTAAAAGCATAAACAGCAGCAACAACAGTAGCTAAAACTTTTTCTGTATCGTCGTTATTGGTTACAACTTTATCGTCAATTTTACCAGTTGTTTCGTCCTTGTCGCCAAATGCAAGATTATAGAATCCATTTAAATTAGTTTCTTTAAATTCTATAAGCTTTGGAATCTTTCCCTTTGGTCCCTCACTAATAAACTCAAAAATAGCTAAATCTTGTTCGGCTTTTAATTGGTATTTCGGTTGCTTCATTTATTTGTTCTGTTGTGCAAAGTTACAAAAAATTTCGACCCCATACAGTAATCATAAAATAGCGTTGCACTGATTTGAAAGATTTTACAACTTTTGAAAAGTTGTCAAATCTTAAAACTCCTTTTTTAAGTATTCGGCAGTGAAACAATTATTTTGTTTAATTAATTTTTCGGGTGTTCCACAAAAAAGTAATTCGCCACCGCCTTTTCCGCCTTCGGGTCCAAGTTCTATAATATAATCGGCTGATTTAATTACATCTAAGTTATGTTCTATTATTATAACTGTATTTCCTTTATCGACTAAAAAGTTTAAAGATTTTAATAAAACATTAACATCTTCAAAATGAAGTCCTGTAGTAGGTTCGTCGAGTATATATAAGGTTTTTCCGGTATCTTTTTTTGAAAGTTCTGCGGCAAGTTTTATTCGTTGAGCTTCGCCACCCGAAAGTGTTGAAGACGATTGCCCAAGTTTGATATAGCCAAGTCCAACATCTTTAATTGTTTTTATTTTATTCAAAATTGTTGGTATTCCTGCGAAAAATTCAACTGCATTGTCAATTGTTAAATCTAAAATATCGTATATTGATTTTCCTTTATATCTTACTTCGAGTGTTTCACGATTATAACGTTTTCCATTACAGACTTCGCAATCAATATGAACATCTGGTAAAAAATTCATTTCAATAGTTTTTAATCCGGCACCCTGGCAAGTTTCGCATCTTCCGCCTTTTACATTAAACGAAAAACGTCCAGATTTATATCCTCTGATTTTTGATTCTGGAAGCATTTCGAATAATTTTCGAATATCTGTAAAAATTCCGGTATAAGTTGCTGGATTTGAACGTGGTGTTCGACCAATAGGGTTTTGGTCAACTTCTATTACTTTGTCGATATATTGTTCACCAACAATGCTGTCATATTCTAAAGGATTTGCTAACGAACGATAAAGTTTTTTACTTAAAATCGGATAAAGAGTTTCGTTAATTAATGTTGATTTTCCGCTTCCAGAAACTCCTGTAACACAAATCATTGTTCCGAGTGGAAGTTCAATATTGAAATTTTTCAGATTGTTTCCTCTTGCTCCAAATAGAATTATTTTATTTCCATTTCCAGTTCTTCTTTTTTCAGGAATTTCGATATTTATTTTTCTGCTTAAATAATTTGAAGTAAGAGAATTAGATTTTAAAATTGTTTCAATATTTCCTTGCAGTACAACATTGCCACCTTTTTCGCCGGCTTTTGGTCCCATATCAATTATATAATCTGAAGCCAGAATCATATCTTTGTCGTGTTCGACCACAATTACAGTATTTCCGGTATCTCTAAGTTCTTTTAATGAATTGATTAACCTCTGATTATCTCGCTGATGTAGCCCAATGCTTGGTTCGTCTAAAACATATAAAACATTTACGAGTTTTGAGCCAATTTGTGTAGCAAGCCTGATTCGCTGACTTTCGCCACCAGAAAGGCTTGAGGAGCTTCTATTAAGTGCCAAATAATCTAACCCCACATCAACTAAAAATCGAAGTCGTTCTTTTATTTCTTTTAAAATTTCTTTAGAAATTAATTTTGCTTTTCCTTCAATTCTTTTTTCATAAGAAATAACCCATTCGTATAATTCTTTTATATCTAGGTTAGAAATTTCAGCAATGTTAAAATTATCAACTTTGAAATATAAGGCTTCTTTTTTAAGCTTAGTTCCATTACATTCAGGACATATTTTTTGTTTTAAAAAATTTGAAAATCCAAAACATGATTTTCCGGATTCGTCAACATTTTTATTTATATATTCAATTATTCCATCGAAGCTTAAAAAATAATTAGAGTTTGCACCAAGGGGCGTATTGACTAATTTGAAAACCTCCTCAGAGCCATAAAGTATAGTATTTAAGGCATTTGAAGGAATTTCATCAATTGGTGTATTTAAGTCAAAATCATATTTTTTTGCAATTGCATCAATTTGCCAAAAAATTAAACTCGACCGGTGTTTTCCAAGTGGAGCAATTCCTCCATTATTTATCGACAGTTTAGGGTCTGGAACAATTTTATTAATGTCGATGTCGGTTATTTTTCCTAAACCGCTACAAACTGGGCAAGCTCCTTGTGGTGAATTAAATGAAAAACTGTGTGGAGCAGGTTCATCATAAGAAATACCTGATGTTGGACACATTAACTTACGACTATAATATTTATAATCTTCGGAAACTGGATTTAGAATCATTACTATTCCACGTCCAATTTTCATAGCAGTTGATAATGAGTTTTTTAAACGAGTTTTTTGTTCTTCATTTATTATAATATTATCAATTACAATTTCTATATTATGAATTTTATATCTGTCAACTTTAAGTCCTATTTTTAGGTCTTTAATTTCGCCGTCAATTCGTACTTTCAAGAAACCTTTTCTGCGAATTTGTTCAAATAAATCGCCATAATGACCTTTTCTACCTCGAACAATTGGAGAAAGAATAATGATTGATTTATTGATATTATTTTCGATAATAAGTTCAATTATTTGTTCGTCGGTATATTTTACCATTTTTTCGCCGGTAACATAAGAGTATGAATCGCTTGCACGAGCAAAAAGAAGTCTTAAAAAGTCGTAAATTTCTGTAACTGTTCCAACAGTAGAGCGAGGGTTTTTATTTGTGGTTTTTTGTTCGATTGAGATTACGGGGCTTAATCCTGTAATTTTGTCAACATCGGGTCGTTCAAAATTTCCAATAAACTGTCGGATATAAGAAGAAAAAGTTTCGATGTATCTTCGCTGACCTTCGGCATAAATTGTATCAAATGCTAATGACGATTTTCCACTTCCACTCAGTCCGGTTATTACGGTTAATTTATTTCGAGGAATTGTAACATCAATATTTTTAAGGTTATGGACTCTAGCACCATAAACGTTTATATCGTCAGGATTATCTATAATATTCATTTGATTCGTTTAATTAGTTCTGAATATTTTCAATATTTGAAATAGAATCAGATATTATAGTTTTATTTTCTTCGGGTGAAAATATTTCGTTATATTCAATTTCGTTTATAATTATTTCTCTAAATCCTTCTTTAGGGATTTTAATTTCGTATGTTTTTTTATCTTTGTTTGTCAATATATTTTGTCTTAACCAAGGATTAAATAATTTCAAAATTTTATAATTTATTTTATTTAAAAAAGCAAAATTGGTTAAATCTTGAATTGAGCTATCAATTTTCACAATATCTGAAGGAATATTAGAATATAAATCTTTTTTGCGAAAATGAAAGCCATAATTATTTGGTTGCGACATAATTAACTTTATTGATATAATTCTATAAGGATATCGTGCAGTTTCTTCATTTAGAAGTAAATCATAATAATTATCAACTCTCTGGTTTTTTAGTGAGTTAGTTAAAGAAGTCATTCCAACGTTATAAGATGCAGCTACTAAAGTCCAGTTTTTGAATATTTTGTATGCTTCGTTTAGATATTTACAAGCTGCTTGTGTTGACTTTTCGAGATGATATCTTTCGTCAACTTCATCATTAACTTCGAGACCAAATTCTTTTGCGGTGTTTGGTAAAAATTGCCAAACACCTTTGGCTCCTGACGGTGAAGTAACATTTGATAATCCACTTTCAATAACTGCTAAATATTTAAAATCGTCGGGAATATTGTTTCTTTTAAGAATTGGTTCCATAATTGGAAAATATCTGTTTGCTTTTTTTAAATAAAACATTGTTTGCGATTGCCAATATGTGTTTACATGCAATTCTCTATCGAGACTTTCTCTAACGTCAAATAACTTTAATGGTACATTTTCGCCTGCAAAATCTAATTTATCGGGTATTGGTATTGAAAATACATTATATTTTGAATTAAATTCTTTATTGTACTCTAAATCTGTTGAATTTTCATCTGTAGAAAAACAAAAAAAGGAAATTATTATATAAATTGGAATAATTATAAGAATAACAGTTAAAGTCTTAATAAATAGTAGTTTTATGGGATTCATCTATTTTTTTTATGATTTAATTTAGTAATTGAATAAAAAGTAATAAAAGAAATCAAAATAAAGAATAAGAAAATTATCGCATAAGTTGTTGTCCAAAGAATAAAATTATTAATAATTAAATATGCAAGTGAACATGATATTATGCTCATTATAATAAATGTTATAGCAACTTTTCTATCGTTAAATCCTAAATATGATAAATTGTGAGTTGTGTGGTCTTTTCCACCAACAAAAGGAGATTTTCGACTTAAAAGTCTATTTATTGTAACTGTTGTTGTATCAATCAATGGCATTAGAAAAACGAGTGAAACCAGAACAATATTTTTACTTATTATAAAATTTTCTAATTTGTGATTCCACAGAAATATTATACCAAAAACTGAAAGTATTGAGCCTAAAAACTGGCTTCCATTATCGCCCATATACATTTTAGCAGGTGCCCAATTAAAAATTAAAAAACTTGCAATTGAAGCAATTAGCCCAAAAGTTATAATAAACAGATAATTGTATATTCCAATTGTTAGAAGAATTGAAAGAATAAACGAAAATATAACAAAGGATACTGATGAGGTAATTGCATCCATATTATCAAGCATATTAATAGAATTCATTATTCCGATAACCCATAATGCAGTAATAATATAATTTACAATTTCGTTAGGAAAAATATGGATATAAATATTAAATTTTATTAATATAAAAGAATTTAGCAATTGAATGAAAAATTTAAAATAAGGAGATGAGTTTATCATATCATCAGCAAGTCCCATTAAGAATGAAAGTGTTGTAACTAAAAATATTGCAGCAATTTCGTTACTAATAGCAATATCGCTGTTTATTAAAAAATAAAAAAGAATTGATATAATAAATATTAGATAAAATGTAATTCCGCCAGATACAGGTTTGGTTTGAGCACTCCATCGAATTGCTTTAATATTAGCTTTTCTAATTACATAAGATTTTGATTTTTGCAAAAAAAATCTGTTTAGTAAAAATCCAGACGTAAAAGAAATGATAAAGAAAATTATTAGTAAATAGTAATTCATGTTTGTTTTTTATTCCAGAATTTTAATTTCTGAATGAAAGATTTTTTCGTTTCTTTTTCTTCGTAATAACCTGAACCATATCCCGAACCGTAACCATATCCGTAACCATATCCATAAGCATATCTGTAACCATAACCACCATATCTGCTATAAACATCTATTCCATTTAAAACTACACTTAAATTTGATAATTTTGAATTAATTAGAAGGTGGTTTAAGTTATGAATGAATGCACGTTTAGAGAAATTGGCTTTCATTACATAAATAGGAAAATCGGCTCTTTGAAAATGGTTAATTGCATCTGTAACAATACCTAGTGGAGGTGTGTCTATTATAATAAAATCGTAATTAGGTTTAAGTTCATTTAAAATTTCATCAACTTTTTTCGACATTGCAAGCTCTGATGGATTAGGAGGAACAGGTCCTGCAGTTATAAACTGCAAACCTTTAATTTCTGTATTTCTAATGCAGTCTTCAATTGAATTTTTTCCAATTAATATGGTGCTCATTCCTTTGCTATTATCTGTGCTGAAAGATAAATGAATTCTGGGTTTTCGTAAGTCCATATCAAGAATTAAAACTTTTTTTCCCGACATTGCTAAAATGCCACCAAGGTTAACTGCAATAAATGTTTTCCCTTCACCAGAAACAGTTGATGAGATTGAAATTAATTTTGAACTTTCTTCATTATTAATAAATTGCATATTTGACCGTACAGTTCTAAAAGCTTCGGCAAACATTGAATTTGGTTTGTAATGAACTAATAATTGCGAAACCGGTACTTTAGTTTTATAAAGTGGTACTGCACCTAAAATAGGCACTGAAGTATATTCTTTAATGTCGTGGACTCCAGTAATTTCATTATAAATAAGATATCTTACTACTATAAATCCAATACAGGTAAGCAATAAAAGAATAATGCTAAAAATAAGGACTTCCTTTTTATCGGGAGATATTGGAAATAAAGGTGTAACTGCTTTTTCTAAAATAATATTTTGAGATACAAAACCGGCTTGAGAAATTAAATATTGAGCTTTCTTTTCAATTAATTGATTATAAAAGCCTTCGTTAATACTATAAATCCTATTAAGTTTTGCATATTCGATTTCGTTGTAAGTGTTTTTTGAAAATAACTGTTCTTCATACTCTGCTAATTTTTTCTTATAATCTTCTTTTTGGCTTTCTAATCTTGAAAGTGTAGATGAAATAAATTCAATTAATATTTGTTTCTGATTTTGAACTTGCTTATCAATAACTTGTATTTGATGATTGTTTTTGGTTACATCATTTAATAATATTTCTTTTTGATTTATTAAGTCTTGTAATTTATTTAAAATCGAAACAATAAGTCCTTCTGATTTTGTACCTGATAAAATTGCAATTAAATCAAGGATATTTAGATTTGAGTTTTTATTAACATATTCATTAATTCTTTTAAGAGTTGAATATTCGAATTCAATGTTTAAAACTTCTGTCTCAATTTCAGTAAATTTTGTAAGGTAAATAGAAATTGGCTTTACATTATCTTGATTAGTAAGTTCAATTTTATTTACTTGTTTGAAATCGTGAAGTTCTCGTTCGGTTTGGTCAATATTTTTTAATAAAAGACTTTCTTGGTCTTCGATAAAAGCAAGAATTTGCTGGTCACTTTCTTTTTTCTTTTCAACATCATATTTTAAAAATTCTTCGGCAATAGTATTAACTACATCAGAAGTTTTTGTAGCATTATTATCTATAAAAGAAATGTCAACTGTTTGAGCAGATGGATTTAAAATGCTTATCTTTAGTTTATCTAGGTTCTCTTTTATAATATTTGCCGGATTTTTTATAATGAAAAAATAATTATTTTTTTTTAACTCATCATGTTCTTCAAGTATTGCGGTATAATTACTTACGGTTAGTTTTAATTCAACTAAGCTTAAATCTATCCATTCTCCGATTGTGTATTTTCTTTCAAATTTTTTATCATTTATTTCATAGCTCAAATTATAATTTATTTTATCAATAAACTCAATGTAAATAGGTACGTCATAAATTATATTATTTTTAATATTAAATTCAATTGAAAATGGTTCATTTTTATATAATTCATTTTTTAGAAATGTTCCTTCCGAAAAATATGTAACCTGAAAAGGAAGCTTATTAAATGTTCGTTTTAAAAACTCGGTTGACCTAATTAATTCAATTATTTGAGCTAACTCATTATTATCCGAAACATTTTCAATATTTAGTAATTGATTAGTTTGATTTTTTGTATTAATCTGAATTATTGAACTTGACTTATAGGTTGGTAATGTGTATCTTAAATATGCAAAAACAGAAAATATTGCAATTCCAATAAGTAAACCAATTAAAATTGCACTTTTCTTTATTATATATATAAATAAAGCAAAATCGAATTTTTCGTTTATAAGTGGAATCTTTTTTTCGGTCATTATAATGCTTTAAATAATAGTCCGTAAATTAACAACATAGAAGTAAGGAGGCTTAAATAAGGAGTAATTTCTTCTAAAACTTTTGATACGTATCTTGGACGTGATTCAACATATATTATGTCGTTTGCTTGTAATAAAAAATTTGCTTTTTGCATATCTTTTATAGATGATACATTATAAATAAAAATTTCAGGATTATTTAAACTTCCTCTAATTAATTTGATTTTGTATGATTTTCCGTTGTTTGAAATTCCACCTACTTGAGCTAATGCTTCAATCAGAGTAAAATTTTCTTCATCAATATTTACAACTGTTCCCGATTCGCTACCCTGGCTAAAAATAATAACACGTCTATTAGTTACTGAAATTTGAACAAATGGACTTTGATAAAACTCCTTATATAATTCTTCTAATTTTTTTTCTGCTTCTCTCAGAGTAAGCCCGGCAATATCAATTCTCCCAAGAGTTGGAACTTTAACTTTTCCATCAAACTCAACTAGATACTCCATTCCTTGAAGTTGTTGCTGACCTCCTTCAATATTAATTAATTTGAACCCATCGTTTGTTGTAATTCGAATACTTAATTTATCGGAAGTTTTAATTTTATATTCAACTTCGCTAGGCTTAAAATCAGAATATGAATAGTTTGACTTAGTTTTAAACATTTTATTGGGTTGAAAAACCTTGCAAGATGAAAATAATATAATAGTCGAAAGAATTATTAAAAAAAATCTGAAAGCCTTCATTCTAAAAAAAATAAGTTGCCAAAGATATAAAAATTGAACTAAATTGTTACATTGTTACATTGTTAAATTGCTAAATTGTTCAACTACAACTTGAAGCGTGGCGGTAGCCACCTTCAAGCGTGTAACTAATTTACGATTTACGATTTGAAATTTACTATTTATGATGGTACACGAAATATTAAATATTACATCTTAAATATTTCTTTAATTCCTCCAAATTTGGTTTTAGTGCTGTTGGAATATTAATAATGCTTTGAACAGAATTTAAATCTTTTAATCCGCTTCCTGTAAGTAAAACTACTACTTTAGAGTTTTCAGGAATTTTATTTTCTGAATAATATTTCAACATTCCGGCTGTAGCCGCCGATGCTGCCGGCTCTGAAAAAATTCCGTAATTTCGGCTAATAACTGATGATGCTTCAATAATTTCTTTATCAGAAACAGTAACACATTCGCCATTATACTCTTTAATAAATTTGACAGTCATATAAAAATTTCGTGGAATATCAACAGATATCGAATCGGCAATGGTTACACTTGGTTTAGAAATAAATTTGTTTGAGTTTATATTTGAATTTATATTGTTACTTCCTTCAGCCTGAACAGAAACTATAATTGGCATTTTATTAATAATTCCTAATTTCAATAAATCTTCAAATCCTTTGTAAACACCAGAAATAATTACTCCATCGCCAACCGGAACAAAGACATAGTCAGGAATTTGCTGGTTTAGTTTTGAAAATATTTCATAAGAAACTGTTTTTTTTCCTTCAATAGTTATCGGATTAAAAGCAGTATTTCTGTTATACCAGCCAAATTCCTTGGTTACTTCAATAGATAAATCAAAAGCATTATCGTAAGTACCGTCAACAGGGATAATTTTTGCACCATACATAACTATTTGAGTTAGCTTTGCTTTTGGAGCTTTTGCAGGAACAAAAATTATTGCTTTTTGCTTGTTTGCTGCACATATTCCTGCAAGCGAAGAGCCTGCATTTCCGGTTGATGCAGCAACAATTGTTTCAATTTTTCGGTCTTTTGCAAATGCCGAAACCATTATCGAAGCTCTGTCTTTAAAAGAATATGTTGGATTTTGTGAATCGTCTTTTAAATAAAGTTCAAATGAAAGTGGCTTTCCATCAATTGAATCTAAGCAGTAAAGCGGTGTTTTCCCGACTTTTAAATCAGGAAAACTTGCTGTATTGTAAACAGGAAGAATATCAATAAAATGTTTTTCTTTAAGTTTTGCAAATAATGTTTCTTTCGTGTGTTCAGACTTTATTTTTTCATAGTTGTAATAAGTTCTAAGAACGCCTTTTGGTGGTAGTGAAGTCGTGTTCTCTTTTTCACAATCAGGGCAAAGGTAAATTACTTCGTTAGTTTCGATTTTTTTACCGCAATCGTTGCATTGATAGTAGAATTTGTGTGTCATAAATGATATATTTTATGCAAATATAATTTTTAAATTAATGATTTTTGGCAATTGTTTATTAGTGATGCAATATTCATACATGAATAATTGCCATCTGTCAAAATATGTTTAGTAATACAAAATATTAGTTTTAACTTTAGAAATTTAACTATAAAAATTTTTTTATATGAAAACAAAATTAATTATTGTATTAATTATCATAGTTTTAACAGCAATTAACATTGAGGCTCAAAACATAGCAATTACTGACGACGACACTTACACTGCAAGCCCATCGGCAATGCTTGATGTAAAGTCAACATCAAAAGGAAT
>Ga0154360_1246_pt2 | contig 15080 bp, 17 predicted proteins | sample RifGroA2_FD_115888 | JGI IMG/M metagenome (GOLD analysis project Ga0154360, IMG submission 115888) | Bacteroidetes bacterium GWA2_30_7 | reverse complement strand
AACAAATTCCAAACATCAGACATTTACTTTCTACCGATGTTATTGCAGCATTTAATGGCGACCCTGCTGCAAAAAGCTATGGTGAAATTATTTTTTGTTATCCATGTATAAGAGCTTTAACAAATTATAGAGTAGCAAACGAATTACTTAAATTAGGAGTTCCGTTAATTCCAAGAATTATCACAGAATTAGCACATTCAGAAACAGGAATTGATATTCACCCCGGAGCTCAAATTGATGAATATTTTGCAATTGACCATGGAACAGGTGTTGTAATTGGCGAAACAGCAGTTATTGGCAAAAATGTAAAACTATATCAGGGAGTTACACTCGGTGCTAAAAGTTTTCCGCTTGATGAAAATGGAAATCCGATAAAAGGAATACCCCGACATCCAATTGTTGAAGATAATGTTGTAATTTATGCCGGTGCAACAATTCTTGGAAGAATAACAATTGGAAAAAATTCAATGATTGGTGGAAATCTATGGATTACCGATAATGTGCCACCTGACTCAAAAATGTCACAAAAAATTCCAAAGAATAATCCACATTTATCAAAAGATTATCAAATTTAAATTTTGAATTTTCAAAATATTATATAATTTAGTTCGTTTTTTTACATCATTTGAAAAAATAAAATTCATGAACCTATCATTCAAATTCATCAAGTCAGTTTCAAATATTTATGATGAAATGACTAACAACGGCTTTTCTTTAGTTTATTTTGGCGAATTTAGCCATGATATTACTATGATGTTTACTTCAATGGCAGAAAACGACATGGACAAACGTTCAGAAGAAAAAGTAATTAAAAAGAAAGTTTTTCATGTATTGGTTGAAATTTTACAAAATCTAAATCGACATTCTGACGAAATGAATGATGCTAAAATCGGAAATGGATTATTTATTATTGGCATGAAAGACGATATTTATTATATAATTTCATCTAATAAAGTTAATGCAAAACATAAAGACTCCTTAGAAACTGCTCTAAAACAAGTTAATGCAGCTTCAAGACCCGAACTTAAAGAAATGTATAAAAAGCAAATTAAAGATGGAAAATTATCAGATAAAGGCGGAGCAGGTCTTGGGCTTATTGATATTGCCAGAAAATCGGGCGAACAACTAAATTATCAATTTTTACAAATCGACGAAAACTATTATTTCTTCATACTCGAAGTTGAAATAAATACCAAAAAAATTGAAAAGGAATGTTAGATTAATATCTAATATTTAGCAATCTATTCTAAATTCAAAAATCATTAAATTTTAAATTCTTATGTTCTTTGGTAACGATAAAGACGACATAAAGAATAAGTTTAAGTTTCAATCGATAAAATTCTATTCTTCAAAAGAATGGATGTTCAATTCCACAAAAAAATACCGAAGAGTTTTCGAAAAAAATGAAGTATCATATTTATATGTCGAATTTTCGTTTTTCAATAAAATGTTTGATGAAGAAAATTGGGATGCAAAAATCAATTTAAAAGCTTTTTCAATTATTAATGGCAAGAAAAAAGAACTCTGCAATATTGAAAATAAAGAAACAATTAAGAAAGAAGACAATATTGTTTTTATAAGAGAATGCTGGGGAAAAGACGAACTTGGTTCTTTTTGGACAAAAGGCGAATACGAATGGGAAGCATATATTGAAGACGAATTAGTTGGCTCATCAAAGTTTTATTTTGTTGATTCTGGAGCTGTTACAACGAACAATAATCCTTATTTTGACATTGTTTCGTTAAAGTTATACGAAGGCGATTCGGAAGGGTTTAATCAAACTAATAAAAAATACTATACAAAGTTTAAAACCGACACAACAAGATATATTTGGGTTGAATTTAAATTAAAAACTAAAATTCCTGACGAATGGTATTGCGAGATTTTATATAACTTTTATGACGATTCCGGAAATTTAAAAGGACAATGTAACAGCTTGGATACTATGGAAAAAGGAAAGTCTGGCACAAGCTACTATTTTGAACGAGGCTGGGGAAGCAATACAGCCGGCTCTTGGATGGACGAATGGTACAGGCTTGATATTATTTTTATGGATTGCCTTGTAGCATCAACAAGTTTTAAAACCGGAGATGAATTTGCAGAAGGCGAAACTGAATTAAAAAACACACAAGAGGCTTCTATTCATCTGCTTGACGAGGGCAATGAAGGCTCGTTAGAAGAAATTCTTTCAAATTTAGAGGCTTTAATTGGTTTAGAAAACATAAAAAAGCAAATAAAAGAGCATATTGAATACATTAACTTTCTCAAACTGAGAAAAGAAAAGGGATTTACCGATAGCGAAAAAATAAGTTTGCATAGTGTTTTTACAGGAAATCCGGGAACTGGCAAAACTACAGTTGTTAAAATGCTCGGAAAATTATATAAAAAGCTGGGTTTGCTTACAACCGGCGAAGTTTACGAAGTTGACAGAGCTGTTTTAGTTGCTGAATATATTGGACAAACTGCACCAAAAGTTAAGGAAGCAATAAAAAAAGCCAGAGGTGGAATTTTATTTATCGACGAAGCATATTCTCTTGCCAGAGACGACGACGACAGCAGAGATTTCGGAAAAGAAGTTATCGAAATTCTTTTAAAAGAAATGTCTGATGGACAGGGAAATATTGCGATTATGGCAGCCGGTTATCCACAAGAAATGAATACATTTTTGTCGTCAAATCCGGGCTTAAAATCACGTTTTAATTATTATTTTCATTTCGAAGATTACACTCCCGACGAAATGCTTAAAATTGCAGAATTTGCTGCAACAAAAAGAAATATTAAAATATCTGTTGATGCAAACAAAGTTCTAAACGAAATTATAATATCTGCTTATCGGGATAGAGACCGAACTTTTGGAAATGCACGTTATATTCATTCACTGATTGACGAAGCTAAAATGAATATGGGGCTTCGTATAATGAAGCAAAAAGATTACGATAAACTCAATAAAGAAGCATTGTCAACAATACTGGTTGAGGATATTCAGAAGTTAGTTCATTTGAAAAATAAAAAAACAATTCAGATTAAAGTTGATGAAGTTTTACTGTCGGAATCTCTAGCCGAGCTAAATAATTTAATTGGCATTCAGAATATTAAAGCTGAAATTACTGAGTTAATTAAACTTATAAAATATTATAACGATATTGGAAAAGATGTGATGAATAAGTTTTCGTTGCATACAGTCTTTACAGGAAACCCCGGAACCGGAAAAACTACTGTTGCCCGAATAATCGGAAAAGTTTATAAAGCCCTTGGTTTACTCGAAAAAGGTCATGTAGTTGAATGTGATAGAGAGGCTCTGGTTGCAGGATATATTGGACAAACTGCAATTAAAACAAAAGCATTACTTGATTCGGCTTGAAATGGAGTTTTGTTTATTGACGAAGCATATTCATTATCGCAAGGTTACGAAAATGATTTTGGAAAAGAAGCTATTGAAGTTATTCTAAAAAACATGGAAGATAAACGTGGCCAATTTGCTTTGATTGTAGCCGGTTATCCTCAAAATATGCAACAATTTTTGCAATCAAATCCGGGGTTAAAATCACGTTTCGACCGTACAATGCAATTTTCGGATTATTTACCAGATGACTTATTCCGTATTGCAATTAAAATGTTTGAAAAAGAAGATATTAGACCCGACAAAGAAGCTTCGGGGTTTTTAAATCAATACTTATTAGAGCTTTATAATTGCAGAGATAGTTATTTTGGAAATGCACGTTCGGTAAGAAATATTGTAGAAGCTATTATCAGAAAACAAAATATCAGAATGGCAGAAATGACGCCCGAAAAAAGAACCATTGAAATGACTAAAATTGTTACAATAAATGATTTAAAATCGTTGCCTGAATTAATACAAACTGCAAAAAAAACAATCGGGTTTTGAAACAAAATCAATTTTAATGTTTAAAGTAGTATGTTTAAAGCATTTACTTTATCTAACTTCAATTGTTCAATTAATAATTGAATATTATCGAAACGAACTTCATCTCTCATTTTTTCAATAAATTCAATAGTTAATTTTTCTTGATAAATATCTTTATAAAAATCAAAAATATTAACTTCAATAGTTTTTTTTGTATTTTCTTTACTGAGTGTTGGGTTAGTTCCGATACTTAACATTCCATTAAAATAATCGGAATTATATTTCACTTTTACTGCAAAAATGCCAGTTTCAGGTAATATTTTATAATTATCGTTTATTTCAATATTTGCTGTTGGAAAACCAAGTTTTTTACCTTGTTTTTTACCATCAACGACTTTTCCCGAAACCATATAGTTGTATCCGAGTAACTTATTTGCTTTTGCAACCTGCCCATTTATAATAAAATTACGAATAGCTGAGGAGCTAATTTTATCAGTTTCGATTCTATATTCAGATAGTTGCTCAACTTTAAAATTACATTTCGTAGAACATTCTTTAAGAGAATCGAAATTGCCCTCCCGATTGTGTCCAAAATGATGGTCGTATCCAACAATTAATGCTTTAATCCCAACTTGTTTAACAAGAATTTGCTCAATAAATTCACAAGATGATAAATTTGAAAATTCAACTGAAAAAGGGTAAATAATTAAATGCTCAATGCCGGTTTTACTTAACAATTCAATTTTTTCTTCCAAATTGTTTAATAATAATAATTTATAAGAATCATTTGAAGGTAAAATTAGCTTTGGATGAGGCCAAAAAGTAAAAACTACCGATTCGCCATTAAATTCAGCAGTTTTATTTAATAAAGTTTTTATTACTTCGATGTGTCCTAAGTGCACACCATCAAAAGTCCCAATTGTAATAACAGAATTTTTTGCCTTAAAATCTTTTAAATTAGTCCAGACTTTCAACTTAAATTTATTTCTGACAAACCTACGTGAATTTTTTTAAATTCTCAATGGTTGTTTTATTTTGGCTAATTTATGTGCATCCATAAACTCACAATAGAACACGGATAAAACGGATTTTACGAATATTCACAGATATGAATAATTAATAAATCAGTTTAATCAGTGTCATCTGTGTTCTATTCATTAACTCTAAGAGACAGTAATTAAATAACATGGTTATATATTACTGCAAGCAGAGTCTCCTGTAAGGGACTCTGCGACAATAAATAACGCAGAGTCCTGTAAACAGAGACTCTGCTTGTGCTTAATCAAATGCATAAGTTATTTCGTTACAGACCCTAAAATGTTAGTTTTTATCACTTTTATACTATAATTTAATCTTTTAAACATTTTGAAGTAATAAAATTTCCTAATTTTACATCCAATATTTTAAATTATTAAGCATAATGAAAAATTTATTTTTAATCTCTATAATCGTCATATTGTCTGTATCTTCATGCACTAAAAAAAGTGGATATTCAATTTCTGGAAAACTTGAAAACGCAGCTGAGAAAACAATCTATCTTGATGAATTAACAACGTCTGGAATTGAGCCTAACGATTCTGCAAAAATTGGTGCAGACGGTAGTTTTGAAATAACCGGAATAACTTCGGAACCAAGGTTTTTTATTCTTCGTTTTACTATGAATAATTTTATAACAATTATTGTTGATTCGCTTTCGGAAATAACCATTACTGCCGATGCAAACAATTTATTAGCAACATATAACGTAACCGGCAGTGCCGATTCAAAACTTATTATGGAACTTGATAAAAAGGCTTTTGAGTCAATCGCATTAGTTGATTCTTTAACTAAAATTTTTCAAGAACATAAAGACAGCCCTGATATTGATACTATTAAAGCTCAGTTAGATGCTAAATATCAGAGTATTTTAGAAGAAAATAGAAGTTATAATTTAAACTTTATTAATAAAAACAAAAACTCTCTGGCTTCATTAAAGGCTCTTTATCAGAAAATTGGAAATAATTCTTTGATTAATCCATATCAGGATTATAAATATTTTTCTCAAGTCGATTCTGCTGTCAATTTAACTTATCCTAACTCTAAACATTCAAAGGCACTTCATGCAAATATTGTTGAAGTAAAAAAAGCTATTGATGCAGAAAATTCAAGCAAACAATCAATTAACGCAGGTTCCGAAGCTCCAGAAATTTCTTTGCCCAACCCTGATGGAAAAATATTAAACTTATCGGACTTTAGAGGCAAAGTTGTTTTACTCGATTTTTGGGCATCGTGGTGTAAACCGTGTAGAATCGAAAATCCAAATTTAGTTGCAAATTATAAAAAATATCATTCCAAAGGATTTGAAATTTTTCAGGTTTCTCTCGATAAAACTAAGCAAGATTGGATAAATGCAATTGCAAATGATAAATTAAACTGGATACATGTAAGCGATTTACAATATTGGAATTCACCAGCTGCAAAACTGTATAACGTTTCGTCAATTCCAAGTAATTTTTTAATTGATAAAGATGGAAAAATTATTGCTACTAACCTAAGAGGCGAAGAGCTTGGAAAAAAACTTAAAGAAATTTTATAAACTAATATTCAAGAATTTCGCAGACACATCTGAAACCTAACCAATCGCTGGGTTTTTGGTATTGAATAGGATTAATTAGCTTTGGCACATCTAACATATCTTTCCAGCTTAAACCAACCGCTTTTCCTTTTTCATCAAGCATTTCAGATACGTTTCCATGCGAGTAATGAAAATACTCCGACTCTGAATCTTCGCCAGAAACAGGTTTTGTAAATGGTTCGTTTTCTATTTCAAATAAATCGTAAGCACTTTTCCAGTCATCAAACTTAGGAAGCCGATAAGCAAATTTGGTATAAAAAACATCTCGTTTCTTTTTATTTCCTACATTAATTGCATAGCTTAATAAAACCATATCGGTTCGCCATTTGCAGTATTCTTTTGCTTGTTCGTAAGAGATATTAATAATGGGGTAATTGCTATAATACTCATCGTCGTAATACGAAAATTGAAGACTCGAATCGCTTGTCCAGCTTAATGGTGAATAATATTCTTGTTCAAGTTTTTTCATATATTCATCATCGGGTTCGATACTGAAAAAGTATTCTGAAAGTTTTTTCCAATTAACGTTATATGGTTTTATTTTTTGTATTGTATCGTGAATTTTCGGATTATAATAAGCCGATACGGTTAACAAAAACTCTGTATAATCTGCATTTGTTACCGGAAATTGGTCTATATATATATTGTCTTTTACCCAAACTGTTCCGGGGGGCGAAAGTTTAAGGCTGTCGATGGTTAATTTTATTTGAGTAAAGCCTTTTAATGAACTTAATAGCAGAATTATAAAAAAATTCATCAAAATAAGCATACGCAACTTTGAGAAACATTCATTTTTATTCATCATCTATTTCTGAAAAATCAAGTACATTTTCTATTAATCTTGCACAGTTATGAACGGTAAGGATGTCAATTCTTTTTTCATTTATTATCTGATATACAACTCTATAATTTCCCCTAATTAATTCACGGATTGATTCATTTTCAAATTCTTTTATTATTTTTCCAGCAAATGGATGTGTTTCTAAAATATCTGTAGAACCAAATAATTTATCTATTGTTATTTGTGCATATTTTTCTGAATCTTTAGCTATGTACTCGCCAATATCGTTTAAATCCTGAATGGCTGAATCTGTCCAAACTACTTTAACCATTTATTTAATTTTTTTTTTGCTTCATCTTTAGAATTAATTCTTCCATTTTTGGAATCATCCATTCCTTTCTGAATTTTTTCTATAAAGATTAAATGGTCAATAATTTGGTCAATTGAGATATTTTCAGGAAGATTATCTAATGTATTAATCAATTGTGTTTTTGTAATCATAAAATTTGTTTTATTCAAAGGTAATAAATAATTTTTAATTTAATATTTTGATTGCAATGTTTTATTTTGCTACAATAACCCCATATCCAATTTGGCTTCATCTGATAGCATATCTTGTGTCCATGGCGGGTCAAATACCAAATCAATTGTTACTTTATTAACATTTTCGATTGCTTTTACTTTATCTCTTACTTCTTGTAATAAATCGTCTGCCATTGGGCAATTTGGAGAAGTAAGGGTCATCGTAATTTCTACATTATTGTTTGCATCAATATCTATTTTATAAATAAGCCCTAATTCATATATATTTACGGGAATTTCGGGGTCAAAAATCATTTTTAATGTTGTTATTATTGACGATTCCAGTATAAATATTTCTTCTTCGTGTGTCATATTCATTTTCCGTTTGTGGTTTGTTATTCGTAGTTTGTTGTTGCTTTTGCAATCACCCCTTTTATCTTTGCCCTTTATCCTTTAAGCGTTGTGCTTTAACTTTTAAGCTTCTCCCTGTAAGCTATTGCGTAAAGTTTCATCTGCTTAACCATCGAAACCAATCCGTTTGAGCGAGTTGGCGAAAGATTTTCTTTTAATCCTATTTTATCGATAAAATATAATTCAGTGTTAATAATTTCGTCGGGAGTTCGTCCGGTTAATGCTTTAATTAATAGCGAAATTATTCCTTTTGTAATTATTGCATCGCTATCGGCTGTAAAATGGAGTCGGCCGTCTTTTTCCTCAACATTTAACCAAACTTTCGACTGGCATCCACGAATTAAATATTCGTCCGTTTTATATTTTTCGGCTATTTGTGGCAATTCTTTTCCAAGCTCAATCAGATAATTATATTTATCTATCCAGTCTTCTAAAAGTGAAAATTCTTCTATTATTTGTTCCTGAATTTCGTTCATTTTATTTTACTATTTTTAAAATAGTGGTATTAATAGCTTTATCAATACATTTAATAATATCGAATAATATTTCTGTATATAAATAACTATCTTCGATATCAATTTCTTCAATTGCACTTATTTCGTCTGAAACAAAATCCATTAGTACTGTTTGTGAATCTTGATATAATTCTTTAGTTTTTTCAAAATATCCTTCTAAATTGTTTTTTTCTATAAGTGTTGTAAAAGATTTTTCACTAACATCATTTTGATTTCCAAAAACAGTATTGATTTCGGCAAGTTTAGATATAACAGCATCTTCATCTTCTATATCAAGACCTAATGATTCGGCTAATTTTTTATTTAATTCATCTGATTCGATTTCAACTTCTTCGATAATTTGTTCGGATACTACCGGAACAAAATTTGTCGAATTTTTAAATGATTTCCAAACTATAAGTGACAGGTTAAATAATTCTTCGGTAACAAACTCTTCTAGTTCATAAGTTTCGTTAATAGCAAATAAATACGTAGATAAATAAGGCTGTTCTTTTTGAAATTCTTTAAGAATTTTAGTATATTCTTTTTCATTTGCTTTATTCAAAAGTTCAATTGCTGAATCAAGAGCCTCTTCTGTTACAAGTATTTTATTCATAATAATAAGGTTAAATTAAAAAAACATTTTCTTTACTCGTTCTAATCCATTATATAAAATATCAATTTCTTCTATTGTATTATAAAATGCCATCGATGCTCTAACAGTTCCATCGATTCCAAGGCGTTTCATAAGTGGTTCGGTACAATGTGAGCCTGTTCGCACTGCAATTCCAAGTTTATCGAGAATCATTCCTGTATCGTAATGATGAATTGTATCAATAAGAAAAGAAATCATACTGGCTTTATTTTTAGCTTTTCCATAAATAATTAATTCAGGAATTGACGATAATTTCTGGGTTGCATATTCTAATAATTGCTTTTCGTAGGTTTCAATATTTTCTATTCCTATGTTTTGAACATATTCAATTGCTGTGGCTAAGGCAATTGCACCAACATAATTTGTGGTTCCTGCTTCAAATTTAAAAGGCAAACGGTTAAATATGGTTTTTTCGAAAGAAACGGAAGTTATCATATCGCCTCCGCCCTGATATGGCGGGAGTTTATCGAGCCATTTTTCTTTTCCATACAAAACGCCAATGCCGGTAGGAGCGTAAATTTTATGTCCCGAAAAAACATAAAAGTCGCAATCTAAATCCTGCACATCAACTTTTGTATGCTGAACTGCCTGAGCACCATCAATCAATACAGGAATATTATGTTGGTGAGCAATCGCAATAATTTCTTTTATAGGATTTATTGTGCCTAGTGTATTTGAAACATGTGTAATCGAAATAAGTTTAGTTTTTTCGGAAATTAATTCGGGCAATTTTTCGAGCATCAACTCGCCAAAATCGTTTACGGGTAATACTTTTAGATTTACCCCTTTTCCGCTAAATTGTACTTGCCACGAAACAATATTTGAGTGATGTTCTAATTCCGAAATAATTATTTCATCGTCGGGTTTTATATAATTCTGGCACATCGAATTTGCAATAGAATTAATCGACCCTGTTGCACCGCTTGTAAAAACTACTTCGTGAGAATATTTTGCATTTATAAATGATTGTACAACTTTTCTGGAATTTTCGTAGGCTTCTGATGTATAATTGCTTAAATAATGAACTCCGCGATGAATATTGCTATTATATTTAGTGTAAATTTCAACTATTTTATCAATAACAGCTTGAGGTTTTTGAGTAGTGGCTCCATTATCAAAATAAACCAATGGCAGATTATTAACTTTTCTGCTTAAAATCGGAAAATCTGCTCTTATTTTATTTATATCGAAATTCATACATTTTAATATTAAAGCCATTTTTTATGCTTTTTTTTCATTACTTCTAATGAAATCAAATTTTCAGGTTCAAAGTTTTCATCAAAAGCTAATAGTAATTCATTTTGTTCCTGACTAGTAAGCGTTTCCCAGAACTTACCGTCTTTTGAAGAAGTGCGAGTTTTCATTAAGTTATAAAAATTCAACAAAATGTTTTCATTATCAATACTATCTATCAATAAATGAAAATTTCTTTTAAGGTCTAATGTGCTCATTTTGAAGTTTATTTATTTTCTAAAATCAATAATTTCCACTAACATTTCTTGTGGCAAATCTCTTGTTTGCTCAATTAATAATTGTTCAAACTGATGAGTAGTCATAACTATTACGATTAACTTTTATGTAAATTTACAAAATAATCGGCTTCAAAAATTTTTTTAACAACAATTTATTACACAACTATTGCATCGAGTTAATTCCCCTCTTAATCTTTTATCAACTAAATTATTAATTCTGTCTCTTAAAACTTCTACCTTAATTTCCTTAATTATTTCATTAGTAAACGCATACAGCAATAAAAATCGGGCTTCTTTTTCGGAAATTCCTCTCGAACGAAGATAGAATAATGCGTTTTCATCAATTTGACCAGAAGTTGCACCGTGACTGCATTTTACGTCGTCAGCATATATTTCGAGCTGAGGTTTTGAATTAATTTTTGCATCATTTGTAAGCAGAATATTGTTATTTGCCTGATAGGCTGAAGTTTTTTGTGCATCTCTGCTAACATAAATTTTTCCGTTAAATGCTCCAATCGATGCATCGTCGAGTATTCCTTTATAAAATTGATTACTTGTACAATTTGGCTTATTGTGCGATATATATGTATAATTATCAACATTTTGCCATTTGTCTGATAAATAAAGCCCATATAAATTACTTTCGCAATGTTCGCCATCAATATTTACATAAACGTTGTTTCTTACAACTCCTCCATGAAGTGTAATAATGTTCGATAATAATTTACTTTTAGTGTTTTGATTGAAAAAAACCGAAGCTACTTTCGATGCCCCATTATGCTCATTTTGAAGATTATAAATATCAAAAACAGAATTTTCTTCTTGAAAAACCTCTAAAACCGAATTAGAAAGAAATTTGCTGGCAGATAAAGTATGGTCGCAAATAATAATTTTAGCCTGACTATTTTTCCCAATCACGAATAAGTTTCTTGGTTGAGCAAATGTATCTTCTTCGCTAATTAATAAATTGATTATTTGAATTGGTTTTTCAAGCACTACATTATCTGGAACATAAAAAAATATTCCATCAGCTGCAAATGCTGTGTTAAGCGATACAAGGCTTTCTTTTTCAAGGTTTTTCGATTTCGAGTAATATTTTTCAAATAAATCAGGATATTGCTTTGCAGCCTCCAAAAGGCTTCCAATTATTGCTTTTCCTTCAATTTTCTGAAGTTTGTTTATTTTATCGCCATACCAGCCATTTATAAGAATAATGCTTTCGGTATCCATTTCGGGGACATCGCATCGAAAAACCTCATCTAAGTTAACTTGAATACGACTTTGATTGAAGTAATAATTATATTTATTATCAAAAGCCGTTTTTAAATCAAGGTATTTATAATTTTCGTTTTTCTTACTAGGAATATCTTTTTTTTCAAAATCTTGAATTGCAGAATTTCTAAATTTATTAATTATTGGAGAAGAAGCAACAGAAATTTTATCAATGTTTTCATTGAAAAGTTTTAAGTATGTACTCATTATATCCTTTTTTTCAACTACTTCGGGCATATTCTTTTTTTTAGCTTTTATTTAATTTAAAACTATTTAACGACAAACAATTTAAAGTTTCTCATTTTTAATCCAATCGTAACCTTTTTCTTCAAGTTCAAAAGCAAGTTCTTTTCCACTTGATTTTACAATTTTCCCATTATAAAGTACATGAACAAAATCAGGAACAATATAGTCTAAGAGTCTCTGATAGTGTGTAATAATTATTGTTGCATTGTCTTTGTTTTTAAGCTTATTTACTCCATTTGATACAATTTTTAAAGCATCAATGTCTAATCCAGAATCTGTTTCATCCAATATTGCAAGAGTTGGTTCGAGCATTGCCATTTGAAAAATTTCATTTTTCTTTTTCTCGCCTCCCGAAAAGCCTTCGTTTACAGAACGGTTAGTGAGTTTTGAGTCAATTTCTACCAATGCTATTTTTTCTCGCATTAATTTTAAAAAATCCGAAGAAGAATATGGCGGAAGATTCTTATATTTTCTAGCTTCGTTAACAGCAGTTTTCATAAAACTAACCATGCTAACTCCTGGAATTTCAATTGGGTATTGGAAACCAAGAAAAATTCCCGCACGAGCTCTGTCTTCTGGAGGCATTTCTAAAAGATTTTTTCCATTAAATATAATTTCGCCTTTGGTTACATTAAAAATTTCACGACCGGCTAAAACAGCTGCCAATGTGCTTTTTCCTGAGCCATTAGGTCCCATAATTGCATGAACCTCACCAGCTTTTATTTCAAGATTTATTCCTTTAAGAATTTCTTTTTCATTAATTTTTGCGTGTAAATCAATAATTTTTAACATCCTATATGTATTTAATCTAAATAAGAACAAAGATATGAATTTTTAAGAATATAATAATATTGAACAGCGAAAATTTAATTCTTTGAGTTTTTATTTATGTATTGCAAATCTTTTTATCTGTCTTATTTAAAACAACTTACCAGATTAATAAATTTGATATTTTGATTCAAATTGTGTTTAAAAAAATTAAAAATTTGCAGAGCGTTTTGTAATTGCTTTATTTTGTGGCTTTAAAAAAACAACTGATGGAAGAAAATTTAGTAATAGTAGAATCGCCTGCAAAAGCCAAAACAATTCAAACCTTTTTAGGAAAAGAATATTTAGTAAAATCGTGTTTTGGACATATTAGAGATTTATCAAAAACGGAGAACGGAGTTAAAATAGATAAAAACTATGAACCAATTTATGAAATTCCTGCCGACAAAAAAAAATTGGTTGCCGAATTAACTAAATTTGCTAAAGATGCAAAAATAGTTTGGCTGGCTTCCGATGAAGACCGCGAAGGAGAAGCTATTTCATGGCATTTATGCCAAGCACTTAAAATTGCAGAAGAAAAAACACAAAGAATTGTTTTTCACGAAATTACAAAGGAGGCAATTAAAAAGGCTATAAAAGAACCACGAAAAATAAATAAAGACCTTGTCGATGCTCAACAAGCCAGACGAATATTAGACAGACTAGTTGGATTTGAATTATCACCACTTCTTTGGAAAAAGGTTAAACCCGCACTTTCAGCCGGACGAGTTCAATCTGTTTCGGTAAGATTAATTGTTGAAAGAGAAAAAGAAATTCAAGGCTTCAAAACCACATCAGCTTATAGGGTAATTGCAATATTTACAGTATCAACCGATAATGCAAAAAAAGAATTTAAAGCTGAGTTAAATACTAAATTTACAAATAAAGAAGATGCTAAAAACTTTTTAGAACGATGCAAAGATTCAATTTTTAAAGTTGATGATGTTGTTACACAACCTTCCAAAAAATCACCTGCTGCTCCATTTACAACCTCAACTCTTCAGCAAGAAGCTGGAAGAAAATTAGGTTTTTCTGTTTCTCAAACAATGGTTGTTGCACAAAAGCTTTATGAGGCTGGTCATATTACTTATATGAGAACAGATTCATTAAACCTTGCAGAATCTGCTGTTGCAGCAGCACTTAGCGAAATAAAAACTTCTTACGGAGATAAATACGCACATAAAAGAACTTTTGTTACAAAAAGTAAAGGTGCTCAAGAAGCTCACGAAGCTATCAGACCAACATATTTGTCTAATAAAAAAATAACCGGACAATCAAACGAGCAAAGACTTTACGATTTAATTTGGAAGCGAACTCTTGCATCACAAATGAGCGATGCATTGTTTGAAAAAACAACGGCTAATATTAATATTTCTAATCAAAAAGAAAAATTTATAGCATCGGGTGAAGTATTAAAATTTGATGGATTTCTTAAAGTTTATCTTGAGTCAACTGACGATGAAAAAGAAGAAAATGACGAAACTCTTTTACCGGCATTATTAAAAGGCTCAGAATTAAACTGTAAAAAAATTATTGCAACCGAAAAATTTACTCACTATCCGGCAAGATATACCGAAGCCAGTCTTGTAAAAAAAATGGAAGAATTAGGAATTGGCAGACCATCCACTTATGCTCCAACTATTTCTACAATACAAAACCGTGGATATGTAATTAAAGAAGACAGAAAAGGTGTTGACCGTAATTTTAACACATTAACACTTACAGGAAAAACATTAAAAGAAGAAATTAAAGTAGAAATTGCAGGCAACGAAAAATCAAAACTATTCCCAACAGATATTGGAATAGTTGTTAATGATTTTCTTGTTGAACATTTTTCAGATATTTTAGATTATAATTTTACCGCTTCAGTTGAAGAGGAGTTTGATGAAATTGCATTAGGAAAATTGCAATGGCAAAAAATGATAGATAAGTTCTATAAGC
>Ga0154360_1154_pt5 | contig 15358 bp, 17 predicted proteins | sample RifGroA2_FD_115888 | JGI IMG/M metagenome (GOLD analysis project Ga0154360, IMG submission 115888) | Bacteroidetes bacterium GWA2_30_7 | reverse complement strand
TTTTTCACAAGATTTTGAGGTAGCTCCCGTTGACATTAAGTTTAATGCAAACCCTGGCGAAATTCAGACAAATAAAGTTACAATCAGAAATCATGGAAATAAAAAACAGCAATTTTCCGTTATATTATCAGATTATGAAGTTAAAGAAAATGGAAGTAAAGTTCCTGTCAAAGAAGGTGAGTCAAAACACTCTCTTGCAAATTGGCTAAATGTAAATCCATCTTTTTTTGAATTAAATCCTAATGAGTCGAAAGAACTTGAAGTAATACTTACAGTTCCTCATGATGGCAATGGCACTAGGTGGGGAAAATTATTAATTCAACCAGCAGTAGAACAATCTGCAATTGATGCGGATAAATCTTTGTCAACAGGAGTTATTATTGTTCCAAGGATTGTTGTTTGGGTAACTCAAACACCAAAAAATAGTAGTAACTATAATGCGTCAATAAAAGACCTTGTTGATATTTCAGAGTCTAATGATTCTTTAAGAAAATTTTCAGCTACAATTATTAACAGTGGAGATAATATTATTAAAGCTAAAGTTTTTTTAGCTGTTGCTGATTTATCAACTGCTGTAGAGAAAAAATATCCACCAATTGAAGAAAATGTATATCCTGGTTCAACAAAAAATGTTACATTAAGAATACCAGTAAAATTGTCAAAAGGAAGATATGTTATTGCTGCCATATTAGATTATGGCCACAGAAAACCTCTCGAAGGAACTCAGATAATGATTGAGCAGAAGTAGTGGTTAATTATTAATGGTTAACGATTAACGGACAATTCCTTAATATTTAAATGAACTCATCAAATCTTGAAATCCATCATTAATGAATAAATCAATAATATTTATTACGTTACTATTTTGTAATTCTGTATTTGCTCAAAATTATTTTACTTCGTATTACGATAGTGCAAAAACTATTTTAAAGGAAAAATACCAAGTAATAAAAAAGAAAAGAAAAGAAATTAAACATGGAACGTATGAAATTTATTATGAAAACGGTAAGCTTTGGCAAAAAGGTCTGTTTGTAAATGATTCACTTGATGGATATTGGATTGACAATTACATTGATGGTAGTATTAATCAAGAAATTAATTACAAGAATGGCTCACTTGAAGGAATAACAAAAACATATGATATAACTGGACAGATACTTCAAATTGAGCCATATAAAAATAACTTACTAAACGGAAAACTTATAATTTATTATACAAATGGTATTCTGATGGAAGAGTCGGAATATAATATGGGAATTTTAAACGGAAAAACTATTAGTTATCTCGAAAATGGAAAAATACGAGCAATTAGAAATTTTAAAAATGGTATTGAAGAAGGTGAGTTTGTAGAATATTTTGAAAATGAGAAAATTAAAGAAAAATCATTTAAAGTTAAAGGGATTTACGACAGCTTATTTACAGGATATTATAAAGACTTTAAAGACGGAGATGTTCAAAAAAAATGTTATTATAAAAACGGTAAGCTAAATGGACTTTTTACAGGATATTATCCAAGCGGTAACATTATGATGGAATGTAATTATATTAATGATAATATTGAAGGTCAATATATTCTGTATTTCGATGTTAACGATACATTAAATTTAAAAGGTGGAATTAAAGAAACCGGATTGTACAAGAACGATACTAAAACCGGTTTATGGAAAAGTTTTTATCCAAACGGAAAACTTCATACTATAGGAAATTTCGTAAACAATTTATTAGATGGAGAATGGTTTATTTATTATGAAAATGATGTATTAAAGCAATGTGGAACTTTTCTTAATGGAACAGAGGTAGGAGCTTGGAATTTTTATACAAAATCGGGAAAAGTATTCTATGAGGGTAAATTTATTGATGGAAAAAAGGAAGGAACATGGCTTTGGTACTATGACAATGGTAAAATTTGGAAAGAAATAAAGTACATCGGCAACTCAATTCAATATCCAGTTAAAACTTATGATGAGAGCGGGAAGTGTATCGAATCGTTTAAGCAAGAAGAAGATAATAAATAGTTGATATACTATGGTTAAATTGTTACATTGTTAAATGGTTAAAACTTGCCCTGTATAGTTCCTGAAACAAGTTCAGGACAAATTCAGGATTGTTATTTTTTGTTCTTTTCAATGTGGCTAGCAATTGATTTTAAACAATTTAACAATTTCTGTTCAATATTATTTTTTAAATCCTTCTATTACAACTACAAACTCTCCACGAATTTGTTTTTCGGAGAAATACTTTAAAACTTCCTTGCTATTTCCTGTAATTGTTTCTTCATAAATTTTTGTCAATTCTCTTGAAACAGAAACTTTTCGGTCTTCTCCAAAAAATTCAATTATCTGCGATAAGGTTTTTAATATTTTATGTGGCGATTCGTACAAAATAATTGTGCGTTTTTCTAAAGCCAATTCTTTTAGCATTGTTTGACGACCTTTTTTTTGTGGTAAAAAACCCTCAAAACAAAAACTGTCTGATGCAAAGCCCGATTTTATTAATGCTGGAACAAAAGCAGTTGCACCAGGTAAACATTCTACCTGAATATTATTTTCTAAACAATGTTTTGTAATTAAAAAGCCAGGGTCTGAAATTCCGGGAGTTCCGGCATCAGAAACTAAAGCAGTAACTGCTCCAGATTGAATTTTATTAACTAATTGATTTACTACCTTATGCTCATTAAATGAATGATAAGATTGTACACTTTTTTCAATTCCAAAGTGCATTAATAATTTTTTGGTTACTCGTGTATCTTCAGCCAAAATCAAATCCACTTCTTTTAAAATTCTTAACGCTCTAAGTGTAATATCTTCAAGGTTTCCAATTGGAGTTGGAATAATGTATAACTTACTCATATAGTTTTACAAATTCGGTTAATAATGTAAATAATTCTTTGTAACGTGTTAATGGCAAGGTTTTGCTAATATCAAAGGGGTTGTGATATTCGCCAATTCCGCCAAGTGTATAAATAAAAATTGATTTCACGCCACTTTTGTAAAAAAAATAATGGTCGCTGTTTGCTGCTTCACCTCTTGATTTAATTAGTGGAAACAAGTTTTTTTCGGCATTAATTTTATTGAATAACGAAAATTCGTTTTTCAAAACTGAGCCATTAACTATACAAATTCCATCGTCTCCTGTTCCAACCAGGTCGAGATTAATTAGAAATTTTATTTTACTTAATTGAAAAAGAGGATGTTCGGTAAAATATTTAGAACCCAGTATTCCGGCTTCTTCGGCACCAAAAAATAAAAAAGCGATGGAATATTTTAATGTATCAATATTTGCATAATGTTTTGCAAGACTGAGATTGAGCGAAACTCCACTACAATTATCGTTAGCCCCAGGAAAAAAAACATTATTTCCCATTGTTCCTAAATGGTCGTAATGCGAAGTAAATACAATAAGCGAATCGGATATTCCATTTATAATTCCTGCAACATTTTGTGTTTCATGGTTTTCGATAAATTTATTTTTAAAATTAATTTCAAGGTTTTTTATCGGGAAATTGAGTTTACGATAAAGAGCTTTTTTTAAATAAAGTGTACAAAAATCTGATTCTGTAGTTGATACTGAAAAAATTAACTTATTTGCAATTACAATTATTCCTTTAGCAGCAAAAATGTTGGTTTTTTCTAAGTTTAAAATGTTGGATTTCCTTTCTGAATTTATAACTCCAGATGTATCTATTAATAAGAAACTGTCAGAATATTTTTTTTCTAAAAATTTTTCATATTTAATGTCGTTATTAATAATTGTACTATCTAAAATAATAACGCTATAACTTCCTTTACATTCTTTTGATGACGATGATAATATAAAATCGACACCCGGAATTAATTCAACGCCATTAATTTGTAATTTAATTGCAGAAGAAAAGGTATTTACATTTATTTTAAATGGTTGAAAATAATTTCCTTTAATTGGGTTTATATGATTTTCTTTGAGCTGATTAGCAATGTATTTTGCCGCTTTTTTATCGCCGTTAAAAGTGTAGCCTCTGCCGTGAAATTTTTCGGAACTAAGTTCATCAATAATTTTTCTTGCATAACTTATATCCTGTGCATTAATTATTTTAAATAATAAAACATAAATAATAACAAGGATATATAATAATTTCATCTGTTTATATTTTTAGACGCTGATTTTACTCATAAATTGTTTATTTTAAAGGCATTCGTGAGTCGCTTCGCAAAGTTCACTGATATTTATGATTTTTTTTTGCCACAGATTACACAAATTTTCACAGATTTCTTTCACAGATTTTTTTTAATTAGCACAGATAAAACAACCAAAGGTTGTTTTAAATCTGTGAAAATTTGTGCAATCTGTGGCTAGTTTCTTATCTATAATCATTTCCTTGAGTGTCTTTTTTAGTTATTGATGTTTCATTTTAAATAAATCAAGTTTTCAATTTGATACGAAAAATAAGCAGTTTTCGGTGAAAAGTAATGAGAAACTTCAAAAAACAAACTTTTATTAAGAAATATATCTTCTGTAAACCAATTCGAGTAATTTGTTGAATGCCGGATTTTCTGCATCCCAATGAAACTCATTATTAATAAATTGCATTGCCTGGTCTAGATTTTCGAAATTATTAAGCTTATCAATAGATTTTGTAAAATTTTCGCTGTTATTATTGAATAATTCTCTGATAAATAAAAACTTATCGTTTAAACCAATAGCTGAATTAATATCTTTTATAGGATTGTCTTTGAACTTAGTAGCTAAATCTTTTTTTGTAGTTGCACTTTTTTCATTAAGAGACCTTTTATTTTCAAACATATCTGCAATAATCTCAGTTTCTTTTTTCTTAGAAATTTCTGTTTTTGTTTGAACACTATTTTTTATAGTTGTTTCTACTTCGTTTATTTCGATTTTCGAAATTACTTCCTCTAATACTATTGACTCAATTATGGGTTCTGATTCAGATTTTTTCTCTATAATGGGTTCAAAATTTTCTTTTTCAGTAGTTGATAATTTTTCAATAATTGGTTCAGAATATTCAAGCTTTTTTTCAACCTTTTCAATAGTCTCGACAGAAATAGTTTTTTCTTTATCCTTTGTAAAATATTTGATTGACAAACAATTATCATAAGCCGTTCTGAATTTATGCATCAATAAATCAATTTCTATTTCGTTGTTCTCTGTATTATTTTTCTTAATATGCCAAATAAGTTGTGATATTTCATTTATTAATCCTTCAAGCTCATTAATTTTTGTTAAGTTGTTCATAGTTCAGATTCTTTAGTTCGTTAAAATAACTTCGTAAAATTAAAAATATTATAATGCTAAATAATTAAAAGCTATCAAATTTTAATAACATAAAATATTAAAAATTTAGTTTTAGTTGTTTATTTCTTTTATTTTTGTTGACTCAGGAAAGGTGTCCGAGTGGCTTAAGGAGCACGCTTGGAAAGCGTGTGTACGCCAAAAGTGTACCGCGGGTTCGAATCCCGCCCTTTCCGCCAGAATAAATTAAGAGCCTGAAAATAAATAATTTTCGGGCTTTTTGTTTAGCCATAATATGATACATTTGATTGAACTTGCTTAGAAAATTCAAAAACCTGAAAGCCTAAATCCTTGATTTTTAAAACCTAATTCCCAAAACGGTAACATCATCAGTCTGTTCGTGATTCTGTTTCCAGTTTTCAAATGTTTTTTCCAATATTTCTTTCTGTTCGGTCATTGGTTTATTGGAACTTTCCAAAAGCAATTGTTTGAATTTTTTAGACAAAAACTTTTTCGATTTAGAACCGCCAAATTGGTCTTGAAAGCCATCAGTGGAAAGATAAATAACATCTCCTTTTTGTAAGCTAATTTCATGGTTTGTAAACGATTTCATGTTTTCGTATATGGCAACCGGCATTTTGTCGGCTTTTAACTCCTGTAACACAAACTGGTCTGTAGCACGAACCACTGGTTCGTTAGACAATATTTCGACTTCGCTCAATAACCGTCCAGAGGATTGTGTTACAGCACCCTCGCCCAGAGATGCCACCTTTTGAAAAGGTGGCATCTCTTTGCTGCTACGAACAATCCAAAGTGGATTATTTGCACCTGCCCAATGTGCTTCGAAGAGGTTTGATGTTTGATGTTTGACGTTCGATGTTCTATTGCGATGCACTGAGCCTGTCGATTTATCCAAATGTTCATCATTTTCTTCGCTTGGAACTTGGAGTTTGTCGCTTTGAATCTGGGTCTTTATCACTAATAGGCTCATATCCATACCATCTTTTTGTTCTCCCGAAATGCCGCGTTGCTGAAGAGATTTTATCATTTGCATTCTTAATTCGTCTAAAGTATTTCCGGCATTTATTATTTCGTCTTTTAGTTTGATTTCGTTCATTAGTGAAATTCCCAACATACTCATAAATGCACCAGGAACACCATGTCCGGTACAATCGGCAACTGCAATAATTACAATATTGTCGGTTTTTGTTATCCAATAAAAATCTCCGCTTACAATTTCGCAGGGTTTAAACAGAATAAAATAATCGGAAAGAATGGAATCAATAAATTCTTTTGAAGGTAGCACAGCTTCTTGTATTTGTTTTGCATAATGAATGCTGTCTTTCAATTCGTTATGAATTACTACGATTTTGTCTTTTTGAGTAGCAATTTCAAGGTTTTTAAATTCGAGTTCTTCGTTAAGTGTACCAAGATAATCTCTCTGTGCAGCTATTTCTGCGTTTTGCTGATTGAGTTCTTCATTTTTTTCTTCAATTTGTTGTTTTTGAATTGCAAGCAGCAAGTTAGCTTTTCTTTTTATTCTATAACTTCTGTAGCTTAATACAAGTAGCAAAAGTGCCAAAATTCCAACCACAATAAAAAAATTACGACTCTGTCGTTCTTTTTCTAAAAGTAACTGTTGTTCACGTTCTTTAATTTGATTTTCAATTTCTTTTTGATGTTGAATTTTATCAAATTCGTAATCTAATTTTATTTCGGTTTGTTTTTTAATATTTTCTGAATTATATAAAGAGTCGTTTAAATTACTGTATAATTTATAATATTCAAATGCTTTTTTATAATCGCCAAGTTTTTCATATAAAAGATATATTTTATTATAAACTAAATATATATGAGAGAGTTGGAGCTTTTTAAAGTCTAAAGACAGGTTTTTTTTGTAAAACTCTAAAGCTTTGTGATAATCTTTTTCGACTTCATCGTAATACCTTCCATAAGAAGAGTATGTGGATGCAAGTCCTTGCTGGTTTTGAGTAATTTCGGCATTTTCTAATGAAATTTTTATCCATTTTAAAAAATCGGGATATTGTTTTAAGTCATAACTAATTCCCGCTAATGCTCCTGACGAAACAATTAATCCGTTTCTATCATTTCTTTGAACATGAATATTATACACTTTATTAAGATAACTTTCGGCTTCTTTATATTTAAATTCCCGTAATAATATTTTTCCGATTTTATAATTCACTATAGCTATGCCATTCTGGTCATTTTCTTTGTCGATAACCATTTCAGCTTTTTTATACAGCTCAATAGCTTTGTCGTAATCGTGCATTTGTTCGTAGATAGTTCCAAGATTAATACATATTGGAAATAATCCATCAATATTTCCACTGTATTCCGAAAGTTTTAATGCTGTAATAAAAGACTCAAGCGATAATGTGTAATTTGATTTTCGTTTATAAAAAATACCTTTTGTTGTAAAAACATTTATTAAGGTAAGCGTATCTTGAGATTGTATTGCTAACTGAGTGGCTTTGTCGTACATACTTAATGCAATTATTGCAGAGTCGATGCTTTCGTATATCAATCCTTTGTTTAAAAAAATCATACTCTTTTTTGCATACTCATTATTTTTAAAACTCAAGAATATCTGGTCAAGAAACTTTAATTGTTGTTCGGTGTTTGTTTCATTTTTTACGGCTTTAAAGTATAATGATAAAGATTGATTAAGATATTCGGGGTTAGTTATCCGTTTAGATTTTTCTACGGCTTGTAATGCGTAATTTTTAGCTTCTTGATTATTTTCATCAATAAGCAGACTTGTTATTTCGCAAAGAGTTTGTACTTGTGAAGTATCTTGCCTATAGACACTTAGTGCATTAAGTAACGAATCTAGTGTGTTGCTTGCTACGATTATATTAGCAAAGCAAATAGTAAAAACGAAAATAAGAAATATTAATATGATATAAACCCGCCGAATCATTAATGCAATATTATGAAAAAAATGCAAATTTAAATTCTATATTTTTGAGTTTTTACAAATTTTATAAAAATTGTATTTTTCAATTATTTATTATACATTGTTTCAAATTTCGTAAGCTCAAACTGGTTTCAGAACATTAAGAAATGCAATATAAACTCCGAAGGAGTTGAACATTAATAACCCCCAATGAAATTGGGGGTTAACAAACAAAATGTGACCTCAACCCTGAAAGGGTTGAACACAAATAATCTGAATGTTCAACCCTTTCAGGGTTGCGTGGATTTTTGCATTGATTCCCCCAATTTCATTGGGGGTTATTCACATTAGACCTTCGGTCGCAACCTACGGTTGTCTTTGGGATTTTAGAAACCTCTGAAACCAAATTGAACTTACCTAATTTCTTTAAATACGAATTAAAACAAAAACAAATGGAAAAAGAAATTATTATAAAGCTAAATAAAACCTTTGAAGAAGCTGCTTATGAGCAAGATGGCATTGAATATTGGTTAGCCCGAGAATTGCAAAATTTATTAGGTTATTCTGAGTGGCGAAATTTTTTAAATGCAATAGAAAAAGCAAAACAATCTTGCGAAACCAGCGGTCAGCAAGCGATTGACCATTTTGTTGACATCAACAAAACGATAGCAATGCCATTCGTTATTCGTTATAAAAATATTCATGTTGTTTTTAGCATTCATTAAATTATTTTTATATAAATCCATTCAGCATTTTTCTTAATCTGTGTTTGAATAACAGCGATTTATTTTCATTATCATATTAAAAATTAATATGAATATTTGTTCATATGAATTATAATTCATACTTACATAAGTTGCTTCTACTCTTAGCATGGTGCTTTTATCCATTCAATATTTTTAAAGTAAAATCAATATCAGTTAATCGTTCTACATTAACAAAATCTTTAAAAAACTTTTTCTTTAATTCATACGTTTTACTAAAATATATCTGAATGTCTTCTTCTTTAAATTCAGAAATTGGAAAGCCAAAAACATGACCTAAAAATTCAATTTCAGCAAACTTATTATCTGTATATAAATATAGCATCCTATCAAAATAAAGAATAGGAGTTTCTGCTTCGTTTTTTAACATTAAAATTGCACCAAAATTTCGATTAAAATAAAAAATAGGCATTTCGCCTATATTATATCTGGCAAATTCTCTAATAATGTTATATTTTTCATCATATCCTATTTCCCTTTGACGATTTAATTCCTCGAAATACATTTTATAAAGACCTCTTTTAAATGTACGGCATAATTCCGATTGAAAAGCTGCATTAAAACGAAAAGACGATTTTGCAATCAATCTATAAATTCCATTTCTTTCTTTAACTTCAAAAAACTTTGATTTAAACCGACCGACCTTACGTTTCGGCTCATTTACTAATAAAATTCTTTGTCTGGAAATGTTAAATGTTTCTTTTAATGCCTCTTCTATTGAATAATGTTTATCTTGACAATTTCCAAAGTATTCATTACAATTATCACATACATTTCTATTATAGTTTTGACCACCTAATGATTTTGGAATTGTGTGAGCTTTATTTATAAATGATACATTTGGTTCTGATTTAAGACACCATAAGCATTTTCGATTCATTTTACGCAATTTCATTAAACCAACAAAAATACCAAAAACAGTAACCTTGTTCCTAATTTTTGAAAATATATTAAGGATATTAAATCCCCAATCTACCTATTTACAATTATAAATTTCGATATCCGGTTAATCGTATATTCTTCTTTGGTTTACAAAGATGCTTTTCTTTTTCAGCTACACTGCCGCACTTTTCACAAATATATTTTGGATTTTCTTTGGTTTCTTTATCGGGTGTTTTACAACGTTTCTTAGTGGTCATTTTTAAGCAAAAATAATTAATTTCCACATTTTCACAATAATAAACTTATTCTTAAATGCCATAATATTTATGATTATAAATGCAAAATAATCATTTCTTTTTGTAGAAAATATTATCAAAAGGATAATTCAATTTTTACCAATCGAAACAATTGAAAAAAAATTATTTTAATGAAAACTGTGTAAGTTCTTATTAATTTGCGGTTTGTAGAAAATCAACAATTTTTTTTGTTTCTTCATCTGTAAGGTTAGCACGTACTTTCATGTGTGTAACAACTGTTTGCCATTGAGCATCGCTATAACTTGTCGGAGGTGGTGTATTGTGGCAACGTATGCAGGTTTCGCCCCATAGTTGTGCTCCGCTTTTTTCAGATATTTTTTGCGATACATTACAACTGTTTATTATTATCATAGCTATAAAAATAGCTACCATTACTGATATTATAATATTTGTTTTCATTTTTTCATTTTTTATTGGTTAAACAATTTATTTAGAATCCAATAGCCCATTGAATCAGAAATGCTTTTTCGAGTTCACCTTCATGTCCTTCGATTATTTGATAATTGAATTTTAATACAGACGACCATGATAGCCAGTAATTTAAGCCAATTGTGGTTTGCATTTCTTCTTCTCCCCATTTTGCACCTTCGGGTAATGTTAAAGAGGAATATCTGCCAACTAATTCTACATTTCTGAAAAAACTATTATCAAGCATAGAAGCACGTAAAGCTGCTTGTACATAATATGTTTGGCTAGTATTGTCAAAAGTGTAGGTCATCGTTCCTAAAGGGTCCATTGGGTCAGAATAATCTTTTTTATCAACATCAACCTGACTGTATTGACCTTTAATATCTAAATTACATTTCATAAATTTTAATGGTTGTACATAAGAGAAATCAATCGAAAACAAAGTTGCTTTAGTGTCTTCGTAAATAGAGTCTCCGGAAGCTCCTACTACTCCGGTTTGTCCAGAAATACCTAATTCTAATGAGGAATTTGATAAAGGAAGAAAACCTATTCTGCCTCCAACTGCTTTATTCGAATTATTATCTTCAAAATTTTCATATTCCAGTACTCCAGCCATCATTGTATCTGATGTTCCGGTATTGAGAGATGGTCCATTAGAAATGTATAAACTATAATTCATTTTAGAAGAACCTAGCGAAATTCCGCCTCTGATTTCAAATCCAATTTCTGTACCCGGACCTACAGCTCCATGGTCGAAACCCATTGGTTTATCAACAAATTTATTTATCCATGCAGGATGTAAACGTTCTTGAAAAGTTCCGAAGGGTGAAAGAAATTTTCCCATACTTAAAGTTATGTATTTGTTAAGTATATAAGAAACATTTGCATATTCGAGTTCAAAATTTACTTCATTACCTTCTAATTCAAATTCGAGTTCGCTTTCAAAAAACAATTTATTGGTTGGACTCCATAGAAAAATTGGATTAAAGCCGGTTTCTCCAAAAGTTGATTCTGATTCATTTTCAATTTGTGTAAATCTATATCCTGAAAAACCATAACCTGTAAGTAGAAACTTCGAACTGCTTTTTGAAACATTCTGCTGATTACGTTCTGTAGATGTTGTGTCTTGTGCAAAAGTTGCTTTAACACAAACAAATACAATTATTAATATAAAGTATAGTGTTTTCATTTTTTTAATTTTTTTGATGAATTTGATTTGCCTATTTCTCTTAAATAATTCACCAATTGCCAACGTTCATTTTCTTTTAAAACATTTTTGTATGCTGGCATTGGCGGATTTCCATTAGTAATCATCCAGTAAATAGCTCCGTCTGATTTCTCTTGAGTTTTTACTGATGAAAGGTCTGTTGGTTTGTGTGCGAGAGCCATTCCTGCTACTCCATCTCCTTTTCCTTTATCGCCATGACAAATTGAACACATATTATTATAAAGTTTTTTTCCTAATGAAGTAGCTTCAATATTATTTTTTAATGGATTTTTTAAAGAATCTGCCCATTGAGGAACTGCAATATATTTATACTCCTCTTTGTTTTTATAGGACTGTGTTAAAATAATAAACCCTATTGTTAGAAAACATGATATTAAAATGAATATTTTTTTTTTCATAAATTTATTTTAGCAAATTAGTAATAAGCTAATTTAAGGAAAAAAAAAGCGATTGTCAATGTTTATTATAACGACTGTTAATTTTGTTTATTTCAACTAGATGCTGATTTCCTTGTTAAAAAATCATAAACAATAAAGAAATAAAGACCTTTATGTCCGTTGTATTTGAATATTAATTAACAAATTATGTGATAAATGCTATTTTGGTATCGCTAAATGTGAAATATTTAAAAAAACACCAGACAAACGTTGAGCTTTTATATAAAGTTAATAAAAACTAATAATACATCTTCGCAATTTCAAACACAGTACTCTTTTTAGCCTGATGAATTTTTTAGGAGCAGTCAGATTTTATGTTTCATTCGGGTACAGATATTTACAAGTTTTTGACTCGCCCTAACCTTCATAACAATTTTTGTAACTATTCAGCCACTAATTAATCAATAAAATAGCCGCAGATTACTCATTTATTGTTTATTTTTAATGGCATTCGTGAAATCGCTTCGCTAAGTTCACAGATTAAGTCTATGATAATTAAAACAATAGCCAAATATTAATTATACAGATTTAAACAACCAAAGGTTGTTTATTCTGTGAAAATTTACAAAAAACTATTAATTTTAATCTGTGAATCTGTGGCATATATTTGTTATTTAGCATTTTAAATAGGGTGAATAGTTACTTTTATAAATATATTAAAATATTTTATATTAAATTTTAATAAAATGAACTTTTATTCCAACACAAACGCCACCAAATAATAAGGCTCATATTTTTTACGCATTTCGGTTTGAGTTTGGTTGAAGGATTTTGGAATTGTTTTTATTTTTTGTAATTATCGTTAGTTTAAGATTTTTATATCATCAAAAAATTGTAAATTTGTATTACATATAAAAATATGCACTTATGAAAATATTACTTGATGTAAAAGACAATAAAGCAACTTTTTTTATGGAGTTATTGCAAAATTTCAGATACGTGAAAGCTAAACCAATTAACTCAGATAAAGCTCTTTTAATAGAAGAATTAAGTGAAGCCGTCGAAGAAATAAATTTGATTAAAGCTGGAAAAAAACAAGCACGTAATGCAGACGATTTTATCAATGAGCTTTAATGTTAAAACTATTGCTGTTTTTGAGCGACAAGCAAAACGGCTTATTAAAAAATATCCTTCTCTTAAAGGTGAATTAAATCAACTTATTCAATCACTTAAAGTAAATCCTAAGCATGGAATATCAATTGGAAATGGTTGTTTCAAAATACGTTTGCATATAGCAAGTAAAGGCAAAGGTAAATCAGGCGGAGCAAGAGTTATTACGTATCTTCATATTGTTAATACAACAGTTTATTTACTAAATATTTACGATAAATCAGAAAAAGAAAGTATTTCGGAAAAAGAATTAAGAGAATTAATTGTAAATATAAAATAAAGGGTTATTCAACCAACACAAACACCCCAATAATAAGTCACATATTTTTTACGCATTTCGGTTTGAATTAATTGTAAATTTAATATCTGAATGCTGTTTGCATTAATTCGATTTCAGTTTTTGAAATTTTGATTTCTTTAGCTGTTTTTTTCCAATTACTTACAACCGCTCTTACTTTAATTAAAATTTTATCCATTTCAGCTTTGTTTAATCTGAAAAACTCGCCAACACTGATTGCTAAGTCAAAGTCTAATGCGTTGCTATGTTCGTCAATATTAAGAGATAAACCATCTTTATCTGTTGATGGATTAATATCATAAGCAGGACTTAAACGCCATTGTTGATTATTGAGAATAAATCCATGATTTCTTAAATGGTCGTCGGTATTTGAAATAGCCATATTAAAAATTATCCTTCGCCATAATTCAGTCAGGTCTTCTTTTATGCTTCCACCTCGTTCTTGTATAAACAGTGCTAAATCAAGATAACTTGCAGGATTATCCCTGATAGTAGTTTCATTATTTCCTGTCATTGTCATTGCTGAGGCAAAATGTATTCTATCGGAATTGATTCTATCAAAGCGTTTTGTGAAAAAAGTGTGATAATTTCCGGTTACTTTTTCAATTAGCGATTCTGACATATTTATACCAGATTTTTTTGCAAGACAGTATGCTAAATATTCCCATTTGGCTTTATCAATAATATCATTTTTTGAAGGAAATTTAGCAATCCACAAACTACCGTTTTGGTCTTTAATATTTGCTTTTGGTCTTGCTCCTCCTAATGAAGAACCCGGGGCAATTATTATGTTTAGCCAATAAAGTAAATCGGCGTTATCGCTTTCAGATTCAATTATTTGAACAATGCTCTGTAAATCTTTAACTATAATCCAAGGTGGAACAGAAACGTCTGTACTATTTGCAAGAAACGAATCGTTGGGATTTAATTTAAAACGCAATGCTCCCATTCTGCTGTAATCTGAAATACCAAGCAGAAAATCAATGTCGTGAAGTGTTTTTGGTTTTCGATTTTCGTTTTTTGCTAAAAGCGATTCTTTTCTTTTTAGGAGTGTTTGTCCCCACGAATCGGGCATAGAATCAAGAAAAATTCCAAAATTTTCATCTTTTCCGAAAATTGTTTTCCTGTATAAAAACCAATTTCAGGGTCAAGCAGAAATATGTTTTTTGACTTCAGCCAGTCTTTATTATATTCAAAACTAAACGATTTGCGACCTTTTCCCTGATGAGCCGATAATATGCCAATGTTTGATGGTTCAGGCATACCTGCCCAATGAGCATAAACCCAAATATCTGTTTTGCTTGTTCCCATTATTTTCCTAACAGATTAAGATCCTGCAACTTTCTGCCAAATTCATCGTCGGCTGCTAATTTCAAAAAATCGTTTTGTAAACCAAAAACCCGAAGAACATTAAATACTGCTCCAATTGAAACTCCGGTGTTTCCTTTTTCGATTAAATAAAGTGTATTCCGAGCAATTCCGGCACGTTCTGCAACCTGAACAACTGTAAGTTTTCGTCGTTTTCGGGCAAGTTTAATATTTTCGCCTAATTGCTCAATTATTTTCTGATGTTTTGGAAATAATATTTGTTTTTTTGATTCCATTTATGTACTATATTTTGTGCAAATATAATTAATTAGTCTGTAATATAGTACATTTTATAAAAAATTACTCCACCAACACAAACGCCCCCCAATAATAAGGCTCGTATTTTTTAGGCATTTCGTTTTTTTTAACCGCAGAGTACGCAAAGTAAATCGCAGAGAAC
>Ga0154360_1277_pt2 | contig 15425 bp, 10 predicted proteins | sample RifGroA2_FD_115888 | JGI IMG/M metagenome (GOLD analysis project Ga0154360, IMG submission 115888) | Bacteroidetes bacterium GWA2_30_7 | reverse complement strand
GGTTATTTGTGAAAATATAGATGATTTCCGCAAAATTCCTATTATCTCGAAAGAAGATATTATAGAAAACATGGATTTGTTTATAAATAAGTCCCTTATTAGTGACAAAATAAATGCAAATACTGGCGGAAGTAGTGGAACTCCAATGAGTTTCTATTTACACAAAGGATATACTAGACCAAAAGAAAAAGCTCATTTCGATTGGTATTGGAGAAAATTTGGATTTGTTATGGATTCACGTGGTCTTATGGCGAGAGGAGCTTCTTTAAAAAATAATATAAATTTTGAATATCAATCAATCTCCAATAAATTAAATGTTTCTTGTTACAGTATTAATCAAAATAATATAAAACAGGTCGTTAATGAGATTAATAAGTTTAAACCAGTGTATATTCATGCTTATCCCTCAGCATTAAAAATTCTTGTACAAGAAATTCTTGATTCAGAATTAGAATTATCTATAAAAATTGAGTTGATTTTTTTAGGTTCTGAATATTTGTTTGAAGATGATAGAGTTTTATTTGAGAATTTCTTTAAAGCTAAAGTTGTTAATTGGTATGGTCATTCAGAATGTTTAATTCATGGCGGGAACTGTCAAATAAAAAACGAGTACCACTTTTATCCTTTTTACGGATATATAGAATTGTTGGATGAAAATAATAATCTAATAACACAAGTTGGGCAACAAGGAAGAATTATTGCTACTGGTTTTGATAATAAAGTAATGCCATTGATAAGATACGATACTGGGGATATTGGAACACTTGGAGATTGTAGCTTATGCAAATGTGGTTTTGAGGGGATTACTTTAAGCAAAATTGATGGCAGAGATAGGGATTTTATAATATTATCCGACAAAACGAAAGTTTCTACTACTGCATTTATTTTCGGTCAACATTTTAATGAATTTTCAAAAATTAAAGAGCTTCAACTTCAGCAAGATGAAATAGGAAAGATTATTTTACGTTTAAGACTTGGCGTAGGATATACCGAAAAAGATGAAGTTGCAATTATGCAAAAAATGCTTAAATCAGTAAATAATAAATTAAAAATTGAATTTGATTATGTAGAGCATATTCCTAAAACACATAGAGGAAAACATCGTTTTTTGATTCAAAATATAGAAGCATAATCAAATTTACTTTTATTCAAGGTGTATATTTATTATCTTTATATGCTTAATCAAAATATTATGCGTAGTTGCAATATTATATATTTCTTATTGTTGTCAGCAATTTCCTTTTCTCAAAATCTTCAATTAGACTGGGTTTTACAAGGGAAAGGGTTAAATTATTCAAATGCTGTTTATTGTAATGTTACTTCTTCACGATACACATATTTAACAGGGTTTTTTAAAGATTCGTTAAAGATGGATGATACTTTGTTCGTTTCTAGAGGAAGTTATGATATTTATTTATCCAAAATTGACAGCTTAGGTAAAATAAAATGGTTACGCCAAATAGGTGGTACTGGAAATGACAATAGCAGATCTGTGATTGTTGATAATAATGAAAATATATATGTTTCTGGAAGTTTTTGGTTTACTGCACAATTTGAAGATAGTACAATTGTGAGTTCTGGTATGAATTTTTTTTTAGCAAAATACGATTCATCTGGTAATTTTATTTGGGTTAGAAGTTTATCTTCTTCGATAAATGCAATATCCAACCAATATCTCGCATGTGATAAAAATAATAATATTTATAGTATTGGTTATTTTTCCGGGACAATAAATTCTGGAGAGTTTATAATTACTGCTAAAGCAATAGATATTTTTATTGTTAAGTATTCAAATAATGGTATTTTAAAATGGATAATAAAAAGAGGAGGGAATTTAGACGATTATAGCCAAACAATTAATATTGACTCAGAAAATAATATTTATATTTCAGGATTCTTTTCTGATACTGCAACTTTCGGAACTAATGTTCTAATTTCTCATGGCTTAACAGATATTTTTATTGAAAAACTTGATACTTTATCTACGAGTGTATGGTTAAAGCAAATAGGTGGAAAATACATTGATAGTGGTGCAAAAATTGCTTTTGATAGCAACAATAATGCGTATTCTTGTGGATATTTTCAAGATACTGTAATTATTGATTCTTATAACCTCGTTTCCAAAGGTGATAAAGATGCTTTTTTATATAAATTTGATAAAGATGGAAATCCTATTTGGGCTAAATCATTTGGAAGCTCTGGTACTGAGGCTTTTGGCGGAATATCTATAAATGAAAATGATATTATATATGTTTTTGGAAAACAAATTGGATTTTCAGTGTTTGATTCTGATACGTTGATTTCTACTTATTCTTTTCCAATTCTTTTAAGAATGGATACGGCTGCTCAAATTAATTGGATTTATAGCTTTCAGGGAACTACATCAAATTCGAATTTTTTCTCAATTAAATCAATGTTTAATAATATTTATATATCTGGTTATTTTGATGCCAGTATGAATTGTATTGACACAAATATAATTTCAACTGGAGATATGGATTTTTATTTAATGAAATTAAGTGATATTTTTTATTCTCCAAACCAAGGCTCTCCCCTCCCTATCAACCTAACCTCATACAAAATAATCTGTACCTCTACCGGCTCTCTTATCACTTGGGCAACCGCCTCAGAAACAAATAACGACTATTTTACAGTCGAAAAAACTAACGATTTAAAAGAGTGGAAATTAGTTGCAACTATATATTCATCATTTGATAGTCATGAAATCAAAAATTATAAAGTGGATGATAATAAAATGGTTTCAGACCAATTAACTTTTTATCGGTTAAAACAAACTGATAAAGACGCAAAATTCAAATTTTATGATGTTTTATCAATTTTATGCCATTTGCCAAACGATATTTTAGAGATAATCGGAGTAAATGCTAGCGATAACGCTGTTAATATTATTATTAAAACAGAAGGTATTGATTCCGTTATTATAAAATTACACGATATGAATTCAAAGCTTATTTCGCAAGAAAAAATTTCACCAATTAAGGGTGCAAATACAGTTTCTCTTGTAGCAAATAATATTTCTTCTGGGACATATTTGGTTACTGTAATTCAGAATGATATTAGAAAATCAAAAAAAATTATTCTCAATTAAATAGCGGTTGCAAAAAATTTCAATTTTCAATCTTTCAAAAACACATTAGTTCATTAGTGGCAATTTTCTATATTTGTAAAAACAATTCAACGAAATGAACCAACTCACTCAACAATTAAAAGACGGAACTATGGAAATTCTTGAAGTTCCAATGCCGGCATTAGGGAAAAAACAGGTTTTAGTTCGAAATATTTATTCAGTAATTAGTGCTGGAACCGAAGGTAAAACTGTAAAAGATGCTCGATTAAGCTACATTGGAAAAGCTCGTTCCAGACAAAAAGAAGTTAAAGCAGTAATCGAAATGATTAAAACAAACGGCTTTAAAGAAACTTATCGAATTGTAATGAATAAGCTTGAAACGCCAGCGTCGTTAGGGTATTGCTGTGCAGGAGAGGTAATTGCTATAGGCGAGGAAGTTAACAATTTTAAGGTTGGTGATTTTGTAGCTTGTGGTGGTCTTGAGGCTTCACATGCAGAAATTGTATCTGTTTCTAAAAATTTATGTGCAAAAATTCCTGATGGAGTAGATGCCAAATATGGCTCTTTAGCAACTATTGCTGCAATTGCAATGCAAGGAATACGTCAGGCTGAATTGACTTTAGGTGAAAATTGTGTAATTATTGGACTTGGATTAATCGGACAATTATCTATTCAAATGCTCAGAGCCTCTGGAATAAAAGTAATTGCAATTGATATTGACGAAAAACAAGTTGAACTTTCAAAAATTTCAGGTGCAAATTTATCTGCAAACAGAAATCAATCTGGTATTGAAGATATGATTAATGACTTTACATCAGGATTTGGAACAGATGCAGTTATAATAACTGCCGGAACAAGTTCTTTAGACCCTGTTGAATTTGCAGGTAAAATTTGTCGAAAAAAAGGAAAAGTTGTAATTGTTGGAGCAGTTCCTACCGGATTTTCGCGAGAACATTATTATAAAAAAGAACTTGATTTGCGAATGTCAAGCTCTTATGGACCCGGCAGATACGACTTGAACTACGAAGAAAAAGGAATTGATTATCCAATTGGCTATGTACGTTGGACAGAGAATCGAAATATGCTTTCTTATCTTGATTTACTTGAACAAAAAAAATTAAATATTGAACCACTTATAACCCATACATTCTCTTTAGACGAAGCCCCCAAAGCATATCAGATGATTATGGATAAATCTGAAAACTATGTTGGAATTGTAATTGAATATTCTGAAAAAGCAGATATTACAAAAAAAGTGATTCATATAAACGAGCCAAAAAGTTCAAAAGTGAAAGTTAAAATTGGATTTATTGGAGCCGGTTCGTTTGCACAAAATATGCTTTTACCAAATTTAGGTGATAATGTTGGAAAAATTGGTGTTGTAACCTCTCACGGAAATACATCACTAAATGTTTCCAAAAAAAATGGTTTTAATTGGTGCTCCAGCGATGCTGACGAAGTTTATAAAAACACAGAAATTAATACAGTATTTATTGCAACTCGACATAACCTCCATGCAGAACAAGTTCTCAATAGCTTAAAATCAGGAAAAAATGTATTTGTCGAGAAACCATTGTGTTTAACACTAGATGAACTTAATACAATAAAAAATACTTACAACGAAAGCAAAATGCAATTAATGGTTGGCTTCAATCGGCGTTTTTCTCCTCATATTAAACATATAATAAAATATATGCGAAACGACCAGCCAAAATCTATAAATTACAGAATAAATTCAGGAAATATTCCCGCCGATAATTGGATTCAAGATGCAGAAATTGGAGGTGGAAGAATTTTAGGAGAAGTGTGTCATTTTATTGATTTAGCAAGATTTATAGCTGGAAGTTCAATAAAAACAGTTAATGCTTTTGCAATTCCCGACAAACAAAATTTGAATGATACTGTTTCTGTTTCACTTTCGTTTGAAAATGGCTCTATTGCTCAGATTGGTTACTTTGCAAATGGAAATAAATCCGTTGCAAAAGAATATCTGGAAGTATTTTGGCAAGGAAATATTGCAATTGTTGACGATTTCAGAAAAACTCAAATCTCTGGTTCAAAATCTAGTAAATTAAAAACAAATTTAGACAAAGGTCATAAAAACGAATTAAGTGAATTTATAAATTCATTATCAGACGGGTCGAAGTTTCCAATTCCTTTTGAAGAAATTTATGAATCAGCATTAGCTTCATTTGCTTCAATTGAAAGTTTAAAAAGAGGAATATCAATTGATTTAAAATCTTTTGCAGAATTAACTACTTTTCTATAACAAATAAAAATGAAAACTAACATAATTATTATAATAACTTCAATAGTTATTTCAACTATGGGTTTTTCACAAATAGTTAATCAAACACTAGAAAATGATGGCTTTGAGCCTACATTAATACAAGAAAATTACAATAGTAAGATTGAAGAAATTGATAAAATTACAACATCTATCAATAAGAATATTGATAATTATCAAAAAATTGAAAAAGTAAAAAACGCAACCGGGAATAAATATAATTATTACAAATCCAACGAATTACAATTAGTTACAGTTGAGGCATTTGAAAACAATCTAACAAAAAAAGTCTGCTGGTATTTTCAGAATAATCAATTAATTTTTTCTGATGTTTTATGGACAAATAACGAATCAGGTATAATTGTTAAATATGTAAAAGCATATTTGCAAAATGAAAAGCTATTTGCGTGGATTAAAACCGACAACAGCTATATTAATCCCAATTCACAGGAATTTAAAGATGCTGATGAGCAATTAAGAGAATATGCTTCGACTTTAAAATAGCAAGAAAAATAAAAATGAATTTAACATTATTATTGTTCGTTTTGTTTTAAACAATAAAGAAATTCAACATAATTAAAAAGTAATTTAGTCGGTCAATCGTGAAAAAAATATATCTTTGCACTTGAAAAATAATTTATTAATTAACTGTTTAACAGAAATGAATATTACTAAAGAAAATACTAACGATTTAAATGCAATTTTAAAAATTAATATCACCAAAGCCGATTACGAAGAAAAATACGAAAAAGCAATAAGGGAATATAAAAAAAAGATAAAAATGGATGGATTTCGTCCAGGAATGATTCCTACTGGATTAGTAAAAAAGTTGTACGGTACTGCTATCATGTTGGATGAAATAAATAGACTTATTTCTGATTCAATTCACAATTATATTAACGAAAATAAATTAAAAATTATAGGCGACCCACTTCCTCATGCAGAGAATAATGCAATTGATTTTGATAATGATACTGAATTTAATTTCACTTTTGATATAGGTTTATATCCGGTATTTGACCTGAAATTAAACAAAAAAGAAAAATATGATTATTTCGAAGTAAAAATTGATGAAAATTTAATCGAAGATGAAATTAAATATTATTGTAATTATTTTGGCGAACTTAAAGAAATTGAAGAAATAACCGACGAAGAAGTTGTTGTTGAAGGCGATTTACAAGAGCTTGATTCTGTGGGAAATATTTTTGATTCTGGAATTAAAACTGAGGCTGTTAAAGTATTTATAAAAATTATAAAGGACGAAGATGCAAAAAAGAGATTTTTAGCAGCTAAAAAATTCGACATCATAAAATTTCACGCAAAATCAGCATTTCCAAACGATACCGATAGAGCCGGACTTTTAAAAATATCTAAAGAAAAAGCTATAGAAAACAATTCTGACTTTCAAATTTCTATAAATAAAATTGAAAAATTTTCTCATTGTGAAGTAAATCAGTCGCTTTACGATAAAATATTTGGTGAAGGAACAGTTACCGGAGACGAACAATTTAAAGAAAAAATTATTGAATCGTTAAAAGTAAAATTTGAAAACGAAAGCAACTATAAATTTAAACTGGATGCTAAAGAAAAAATTAAATTAGATTCAGAAGTTGAACTTCCTTCGGAGTTTCTAAAACGTTGGGTAAGCTTGGTTAATAAAGAATTTACGCCAGAGCAAATCGAAAAAGAATTTCCAACGTTTATTGAGGATTTAAAATGGCAAATGATTAAAGAAAAAATAATTGCAGAAAATAAATTTAATGTTATTGAAGAAGAACTGAAAAAAGAAGCTGCTAATGTTGTAAAGTATCAATATGCACAGTACGGAATAACTAATATTTCGGAAGAACATCTTGAGCCTATGATTGCTCACATGCTGAAAGAAGATAAAACAGTAAATAAATTTCGTGATAAAATTTTAGAAGATAAGATTTTTGATTTTATTAAAGAAAATGTTAAACTTGAAACAAAAGAAGTTACTTTAGAAGAACTTCAAAATATGTTCAAACAATAGTATAAACAAATAATACAAATAAGATGCATTCAAACGACGAATTTAGAAAATATGCGATTAAGCACAAAGGTATAAGTAGCTTAACACTTGACAATTATAAGTCAGTATGGAATAATTATATTTCTCCGACAATTATCGAAGAACGCCAGTTAAACATAGCAACTATGGACGTTTTTTCAAGATTAATGATGGATAGAATAATATTTCTTGGATTACCAATTGATGATTATGTTGCAAATATAATTCAAGCACAACTTTTATTCTTGGAATCATCAGACCCTCATAAAGATATTCAGATTTATTTCAACACACCCGGAGGTTCTGTATATGCAGGTCTGGGTATTTACGATACAATGCAATATATTACATCTGATGTTGCAACAATTTGTACAGGAATGGCAGCATCTATGGGTGCAGTACTGTTATGTGCCGGAACAAAAGGAAAACGTTCAGCATTAAAACATTCAAGAGTTATGATTCATCAACCAATGGGTTCTGCATCAGGCCAAGCTTCTGATATTGAAATTACTGCAAGAGAAATTCAAAAATTAAAAGTTGAACTTTATCAAATTCTAGCCGACCATTCTGGCAAAACTATCGAAACTGTTGAAGCCGATTCTGACAGAGATTATTGGATGATAGCCGAAGAAGCTAAAACTTATGGTCTTATCGACGAAGTTTTGCTTAGAGAAGTTAGAAAAAAAGAGAAGTAAGATAAAAATTTGTGGTTTGTCTTTCATTGTTAAATGGTTAAATTGTTAAATTGTTCTTTCTATGTGATTTATTTCTATGTTACTATGTGTCTATGTGGTTAAAGTTGCATAATAGTAAATCCTAATTCCTAAATTCCTAAATCCTAAATATTAATGGAAAAATGTAGTTTTTGTGGTCGAGAGAAAAAAGATACTGACTTGTTGATTTCAGGTGCAAAATGTCATATCTGTAATTATTGTGTTGAACAAGCAAACATAATTATAAATGAGGAAGTTAAGAAAAAAACTACTTTAAAAAAAACTGATTTAAAAAAAATTCCTAAACCATCCGAAATTAAAGATTTTTTAGATAAATATGTGATTGGACAAGATTGTGCTAAAAAAGTGATGGCAGTAGCCGTTTATAATCATTATAAAAGAATTTCACAACAGAAAACTAACGACGAAGTTGAAATTGAGAAATCAAATATCGTTATGGTTGGAGAAACCGGAACAGGAAAAACCCTCCTTGCACGAACTATTGCTAAATTTTTAAATGTACCTTTTGCCATAGTCGATGCAACAGTTTTAACCGAAGCCGGTTATGTTGGCGAAGATGTTGAAAGCATTTTAACACGTCTATTGATGGTTGCAGATTATAATGTTAAATCGGCAGAAATGGGAATTGTTTTTATTGATGAGTTAGATAAAATTGCACGAAAAAGCGACAATCCGTCTATTACCAGAGATGTTTCGGGTGAAGGAGTACAACAAGGATTATTAAAATTATTAGAAGGCTCTGTTGTAAATGTTCCACCACAAGGCGGAAGAAAACATCCTGAGCAAAAGATGATTGCAGTGGATACAACAAATATTCTATTTATTTGTGGTGGAGCTTTCGATGGTATTGAGAAAAAAATAGGTCAGCGTTTAAATACCAAATTAATCGGATTTGATGCTACTAAAAAAAGAGATTTTGTAAACAAAGATAACTTATTACAATATATAAATCCACTTGATTTAAAGTCGTTTGGATTAATACCTGAAATTATTGGACGTCTTCCGATTCTTACACATTTAAATCCACTCGAAAAAGAAACTTTACGCAGAATATTAACTGAACCAAAAAATTCGATTATTAAACAATATATCAAGCTTTTCGAATATGATGGAATTGCACTTTCGTTCGACGAAGATGTTTATGATTTTATTGTTGATAAAGCAATCGAATTTAAGCTTGGAGCAAGAGGATTACGTGCTATCTGCGAATCAATTATGCTTGACTTAATGTTTGACCTTCCATCTAAAAAAGAAAAAACGGTTAATATTACCCTAGAGTTAGCTATAGAAAAAGCTGAAAGGCTGAATTTCAGTAATTTAAAAGTTGCATAAGGAGCTGTAATTAAATAACATGGTTATGCGAGTCTCCTGAAAGGGACTCTGCGACAATCAATAACGCAGAGTCCTGTAAACAGAGACTCTGCTTGGACTTAAACAATTGATTAAGATAATTCATTACAATTCCTAAAACTATAAACTATAATAAATATCCTGTTACTGATTTTCTTGAAATTTATCCATCGAATCAAAAAGATAAAAATTACTGGAAATTGATATTTATCCGAAATTACTAAACCTGTTAAAACTTTGATTGATAAACTAAAATTAGATATTACGTAAAATAGTAGCGGAGTTAAATTTAAATACCAAATCTTAAAATTATTCTAATTATACGATACTTTAACGTATTAAATTTGTGTAGGAATCCTTTTTTCAACATCATTAAATAAATTAATTTATTTAATCGGCTTTCTTTATAATTATCTGTTACGACTGAATTTATACTGAATTTTATTATTTTATCAATTTTTTTATCTATAAGCTCAATATTATATTTTTCAGGATATTTTAATTCAAAAAATATTGCCATTAAAAAAATTGAGGCGTAAAATGGTCTTTCAATATTCAATACTCTACATTTGTTTTCATAATAATCCCAGTCATTTAAAGTCCATTTTTCAACAATTGTATATAAGTCTGATAACCACAAGAGTTTGTACCAACTATGTATTGCACCGTGAACTAATAAAAAAATATAATTCCATTCATCATCCAGCGTTAGAAAATTGTATCCTGCAATGTCTATTTTTTTTGCTTTTTGCCAAATTTCTGGGTAATATTTTTTATTAATAAAATTATCTCTTGATAAGCCCCAATGAACTTCAATTAGTTGATTTGAATCCAACTTCTTGAACATGAAGTGGTAGTAAAAATATTTATAAAAAGATAAGCTCCAAAATGTATTTTTTAATTCAATATTTTTATAAAAATTTGATTTTAAAATCAGGGTAGTTTTTTTTAAATCTTTAGATTTAATAAATATATCTATATCACCAATTGAACGAAAAGAAATATCATCATATAAAATTTTAGATAAAGAAATACCCTTTAAATGAATTACATCAATGTTTTTTTTAATTAGAAGCGTATCAATATCAATTACTTCCTTGATGTTAGCAAAATTTCTTGAAACGCTTTTTTTTAAATATTCTTGAACAGATTGAGATATTTCCAATAATTGATTTTCGATAAGAAAATGTACAATTTTATGTTTTGAAATTATATCAAATAATTTTTCGGAACACTCTGCTTTTTTCTTATTCTTAAAAGAAACCGAAATGTCAGCATATTCTTTAGGTAGTAATTGATAATATTTATTTAATTTCTCCATTCTCAAACATATACTGAAATACTAAAAAGTTTAAAACAGTCATAAATTTAGACATTTTAATCTTTCCTTTATTGTTTTTTCTATGCTTTAAATTTGAGTGCCATTGTAGCATTTCATCATAGTTTATATAATGTGTTTTTAAATTATTTTTACAACTTATAATAAATTCCGTAATCTTTTCATAATCTTTTAAATAAGAATATTGAACAGATGGTATTGTAGCTCCGCTTTTATCGTTTCTAGTTCGAATTTTTTTAGGTACTATATCTATTATTGCCTGCCTGAATAAGTGTCTGGTCTCTAGTGGACTGGATTTAATTTCAGAAGGTATTGAATAATAATATTGAATTAAATCAATATCTACTAAAGGAAAAACGTAGTTAACGCCTTGTAATAATGAATATTCAGAACATGCTTCTATTCGTAAGTTAAGCAAAGGATTTGAAATTTTATCTGCCAATACTTTATTTAATGTTTTCTTATTAACAATTTTTTTAGACTTATAAATTAAGTATCTAAGATTCTTAGGGCTATTGTTTTTATTAATCAAGCTTGTTTCCGAATATTTTTTAAATAATAATTTGTTTAAATTCAAAAGTCCAACAAGGTACATATTTGTGAACAAGGAAAATATTCCTTTAATCGTATTAAAACTATTATGCTCACAATATAACTTAAAATATTTTCTTACATTTTTAAACTTGAAAGCTCTAATCAATTCTCTTATATATATGTATCCCTGATAACTTACAAATTCATCTCCTCCAAACCCCGATAAAAGAATATCGCTTTTATTTTTTTTGGAAAGCCTTACAGGTTCAATAATATATTTTATAAAATTATTTTCAGGAACATATCCCAAATCTAAAACTATTTGTCGCATTAATTCCAGTAAACTAACTTCTTTTAAATCAATGTAGATATGGCTGACATTTGAATATTTATCAGCTACTAATTTACTAAATTCCCGCTCATCTTTAAAAGGAAATATTTTTTCTAAAGCCTCATCTGGCAATGTGTGCGAAAAAGCAAAAATATGACTATCCGTTTTTTGTTTAAATTGAGCTGTAATACAGGTTAATGCAGACGAATCTAGTCCGCCACTAAGCTCACATGATACATTTGTATGAGATTTTATTCTTTTTTCAACAGATTCAATTAAAAGATTTTGAAAAGAGGTTTTATAATCTAAATTTTCAGATTTATTTATTTCTACATCTTCAATTTTGTAATATTGGATTAAATCTGAGTTTTTATCAGAAATTTTCAGATAATGACCAGATGGAAGTCGGAAGATATTTTTATAATTTGTAATTTGCTTGTCATTGTACAAATATGTTAAGCTATTGATAAACCATCTGTAGTCAATTTCAAGGGGATTTTCAAAATGCTTTATTAATGTTTTAATATGAGTACTGAAAGTATATGAATTGTTGCTTTTAAAATAATAAAAAGGCATACAGCCCATTTGGTCTCTGCAAACTAAAATGCTATTATCAAACTTGTTTAAAACTATGATAATAAACTCACCGTTAATTGTTTTAAAAATGGAGTTATCATTATAATTTTGTAAAATATAGTCACTTATTTTTTCATCATAAGACTCAAATTTATTATCTCCTATATTATATATTTTTCCAATTAGTATAATACTATGGTTTTCATTTTCAGAAATATAACAGGGGACGGAATTTTCGTTATTATGAATACTTAATTTATTTCCAATATTTTTGTTAAAAGAAAAACAACTTGAAAGCTTTTCTTTTTCATTAATACTATTTCCGTAATGAACAATGAGCATGATAAAAAAGATTATAGAAAGATTTGTAAAACTAACAAAAGTTTGAATATATCCTTAAATCCGTAAGCTTATCTTTAAGTACTTGCAGGTGAAAACACCTGCAAGAGGCAGGGTGCGTCAGTCAGGTGTTTTCACCTGACTGGTAAACAACAAATTAACTTATAATCTGCGGATTTTAGGTATATATAAAGAACTTTAATATTAGTTTAATGGTTGTTAATTAGAAATAAAATAGGTTTATATTTTTCTTATAATCAGATAAAATAAAAACTTAAAAATTATGTGTTGTCGTTTTATCCTTTTAGGTTCATTTATTAGCCGGTATAACCATTCTAAACCTAATATGATAAAAAGTCGTGGAGCTCGTTTTCGTTTTCCCGAATATACATCAAAGCTTCCACCAATACATTGATATACTGCTTTGTGAATCATAGACAGTTCGTTAGCAAAATATTCTTGTTTTGGCGAACCCATAGCAATAAATATTATATCTGGTTTTTTTTCTATAATATCATTTTTCAATAATTGTTTATCTTCATCATTACTAATGAATCCATTTCTATAATTTACAATATTGATATGTGGAAAGTTTTGTTTGAGTTTTTCAACCGTCTTTTGTATCACATTATCGGTAGAACCAATAAGATAAAAGCTTTTTTTGCTTTCAAATTTTGATATAATATCAAGCCATAATTCTACGCCAGGGATTTTAATTGTATTTTTATATCCTTTAATTTTTAAAGCCCACACAGCACCAATTCCATCTGCATGTCCAATATTATTATTAATTATTTGCTGTAATTTTGTGTCTTTATTAAGAATTGTTTCTGCATTAATTGAAATCAGTATTTTTTTCTCAACAATTGCTTCTTGAATTAAATCTATTTTGGAAGAAAATGAATAGCAGTAAATATCTTTTAATTTAACAGGGTTTAAATTCATTCTCAATTCAATGTTTTTTCTGATATATCTTGCAAAAATAAAACAAGGTTGCAAAAAAATATACATATTATCAAATATCTGTATATTTGTCAGGATTTCAGATTGACGATTTTAAATTTTAGATTGAAAAATCAGACAAATTAACATTTATGTTTTTCAATTTAGGGGATTTGAAAAAATTAAATACAATTTTTGATATTCAACCCATTCTGGGTTATTTTCAGCTTTGATTTTCACCTCCGATTGCATCGGGGTTATTCAAATTCAAGCCTTTCAGGTTTAACTTAATGACATTGCCCCTTACCTATATGTAACATGCAGGAAATCTATAAATCTTAAATCCTAAATCGTAAATTGTTGTATATTTGCCAAAAAAAAATTGAAAAGCATTAAGGAATATTATTATAAAGCATTTGGTCTTACATGGAAATCGGAGTTTCAAATTCCAGAATTTGTAACAATTAATTCGATAGTAAAAGAACCTGATATTATTATCAATATTGGAAAAGTACCTCAAAATTTAACTGGAAATGTTACAACCGGAATAAAACATCAACTTTCAGAGAATAAATTTTTACTTAATATGGATAAAATCGCAAGATTTTATGTTTCAAATGGAAAAAAAATTACGATTGAACCAGTATCAAGAGTGTCAAAAAAAGATATTAGGTCTATTTTAATTACTACTATTCTTGGCGTTGTTTTAAATCAAAGAAATTTATTTCCTATTCATGGAAGTGCAGTTGAAATAGATAATAAAGCAATTTTATTCTCAGGACAACCCGGAGCCGGAAAATCAACAATTGCAACCGCATTATCGCTAAAAGGTTATAAAATAATTACCGATGATATTTCTGCAATACAACGAATCGAAAACAAACCTTATGTAATACCTTCTTTTCCAAGTATAAGACTTTGGACTGATTCTGTTGAGAACCTTAATTTGAATAATTATAATTTTATCAGAATCAGAAAAGGTGTTGAAAAAAAAAGAGTTATAGCAAAAAATTGGTTTAGCAAGAATTTAGCACCGCTTACACATATATTTATAATAAATACTTCGAACTTTACATTATTTAAAATAGAAGAAATTAAGGGTATTAATAAATTCAATTATCTTAAAAACAATACATATAGAGTAAAATTTATTAATGGCGATGAGAACAAAGTATCGTTCTTTAAGCATCTTACAATGATTGCAGAATCAGCAAAGGTTTTTGAAATAACTCGCCCTCAGTCGCCATTTAATGTAGAATCATTAATTCAATTAGTTGAAAAACATTTGTAATTATTACTCAGTGACTTTTTCGTGAAATTTAGTGCTTTGGTGCTTTAGTGGCAAAAATATGAAAAATAAAAAACTAGTTTGGCTTGCCTCTTACCCAAAATCAGGAAACACCTGGCTGCGAATTTTCCTTTCAAACTATTTTAATAACGAAAATTCGCCAATAGATATTAATAATCTTGATAAAAGCCCTATTTTTGGCAGCCGAGTAGTTTTCGACGAATATTCGCCTCTATTTTCATCTGATTTACGTCCCGACGAAATAGATATAATTCGATACGATGTTTTTCGACAAATTGCAAATGAATTAAAAGAACTACAGTTTTTTAAAATTCACGATTCATACCATAAAATAAAAAACTGCAAATATATTTTCCCATCTGAAAATACTTATGGAGCTGTTTATATTATTCGAAATCCGCTCGATGTAGCGGTATCTTATGCATATCATTCTAATATATCTATGCAGAAATCTTGTGAATTTTTATGTAATCATAAAGCATCATTTGCAAAAAGTAATATTAAAATGGACAGGCAACTTTATCAAATTCTTAATTCCTGGTCTGACCATGTGGTAAGCTGGAC
>Ga0154360_1030_pt1 | contig 15692 bp, 12 predicted proteins | sample RifGroA2_FD_115888 | JGI IMG/M metagenome (GOLD analysis project Ga0154360, IMG submission 115888) | Bacteroidetes bacterium GWA2_30_7 | reverse complement strand
TTATAAGCTATGCTGATACTTTCAATTTCTTTTTTTTCGCCCGAATTAATATAAACTTTTTTTCCAGAACCGGCTAAAGTAATTTCTATAATATTTTTACCACCTTCAATATTTTCATTAAAAACTTCAACAGAGTTTTTAATAAATTTCTTCATTTTAACATTAACCGTTTCTTTTTTATTTGTTTCAAATTTAACATCAAAAGCTTCATTAGAAAAATCGCTTACAAAAATCGGAAAACTCATAATTTTATCGTTTTCTTTTATAGAAAAATGTGGGTCAGATGTATAAATAACTTTTGAAGTTTCTCCTTCTCTAATGTGCATACTTCCTTCAAAACCGGTATATCTGGTAACTCCGGCACCAACTATCATTAATATAAACGAAATATGCATTAATAAAACTGCGATTTTTTTAAAGCTAAACAAATTATATTTCAGAATATTACCGATAAAGTTGAAAACCAATAATACTAGAATTAGCTCAAACCATTTTGCATTATAAATCAATAACTTTGAAGTAAGAGTATCGTATCTATCTTCAACAAATGTGGCAATTGCCATAGCAAAAGTCAAAATAATAAGTAAAATGAATGTGGTTTTAGATGAAGAAATTATTTTAAAAAAATTGTTCATATTATTCGTATTGAATTTTAAAAATTTAATAATTAACCTTTTGAAATTTAATTATAAATGAGCTTCAAAAGATGTTCAAAAATAGAAAAATTAATCAATCGAATATTTAAGTATTTATTAATATTAATAACATTAAATCCTAATAATCTTATACTTTTTGTAATGAGAGCATTAGCAATGTTAAAAATTGCAAAAATGTTTTACAATATGCTATTTGACTGATTATCGTTATTGAAAATTAAAATTAATAAGTACTTTTGACAAGAATTTTAACTAAAATAATTTATAAAAATGAAAATTTTAATTTCTGTTATCGCACTATTTTTTGTATTGGTATCATGTAATAATAAGGAGTCGGAAAAAGCAAATGAAGCCGGCAATAATAAAATTATTGTAAAAGAAGTTTTACATGCCGGCGAATATACTTATGTTAATGGCTCTGTAGGAGATAAAGAACAATGGTTTGCTGTTCCTTCGTTAGAAGCTAAAGCAGGAGACACTTTTTATTACGAAGGTGGATTGGTTATGAATAATTTTGAAAGTAAAGAATTAAACAGAACCTTTGATGTTATTCTATTTCTTGAAGGACTTAGTAAAAAACCAATTGATAAAAATGCACAACAAGCAGAGGTATCAAAATCGGCACATTCGGCTGCAAAAAATCTAGAAAAAGTTGTTGGAACATTAAGACCGGTTGAAGGGGCAATTACAATTGCTGAACTTTTTGCAAATAAAAAAAATTATATCGACAAATCTGTAAAAGTAAATGGAGTAGTAATAAAATTCAGTGAAGGTATTATGAATAAAAACTGGATTCATTTACAAGATGGAACCGAAAGTGATGGAAAATATGATTTAACAATTACAACATTAGATAAGGTTGCTGTTGGTGACACATTATCTCTTGAAGGAAAAATTACTTTAGATAAAGACTTAGGAATGGGATATTTTTATGAAGTAATAATGGAAGATGCTGCTAAAAAATAATATCAATATTAATTTTTTATTTAAGGGTTCAGATTTTTTCTGAACCTTTTTTTTTGTAAGTTCAAACTAATTTCAGATGATTTTTAATATATTTAGTGTCTTTTAGAAAACAGGATATTTTTAGAAATACCAAATTTCAATCTTCAAAAATCAAATAAATCTCAAATTACAATCCATTAATATCCAAACGTTTTGAGAATTGAATTTTGAATTTATTTGTCATTTGTTTTTTGTCTTTTGGAGTTTTCTTACAAACACTACGTAGAGTTTTCTTGCATAAGTTCCCACAAATAGTTTGGACAAAAATCATAACCATTTGGCCACATTATGCCGTTAAATTCATTTATTGAAACTTGCTTAAAGTATTCGGTGTTGTTTAGTTCATCTGAAATGCCGCCTCCTATATATGGTTTAATATCAATAATGCCAAAAAAACCGTCTGCAAACTTAATTTGTAAGCAATAATTCTCTATATATTTAACTTCAATAATTTTTTCCATAATATATTATTCTAACGGAGCTATTTTATTTAAATTCTTTCTTTCACGACCAAGATTCCAATCATTAAGCAGTTCTTCCCTATGTTCTTCTGCCCATTCCAATACCATTGCTTTTACACGCTTTGGCAATGTGCCTTTTAACATTCGCAGTGTTTGAATATCAATTTCTGCCTCATGTTCCTGATATTTTGCATGAAAATGTGGTGGATTATGTTCATTGTAAAACATTCCGATAACAATTCCAAAAAAATGACTTATTTCAGGCATAATATTTTATGTTTTTATTACAAATTTACAAAAATCATGTTTATAACACAAACCCTATTCAGACAATTACTCATTTCGCAAAAAATAATTCTTACAACAAATAGTAAAAAGCGAAGAATCTGCTATAAACCAAACATCCGATGTTTCCAAAACATCGGATGTTTTTAACAGCTTAATTGCATTACAAATGCTTATAATAAATGTGCGGGATTGCAAATCCCAACCAGCAGGGGAGTGTGATATTTTTATGAAGTGATTATGGAGGATGCTGCTAAAAAATAATATCAATGGATTTCATATAGGAATTTATCAAGCAAAAGTCTGATTATACTGTGAACGGGATAAATTGACACATTAAAAGTGTACAAATTTATCACGTTTAATATATAACGAAATCTTGATTCTTAAAATCTGTTAACCCTTCATTTTCTCAAATTTCTTCATACAATCTACCAAAGCCTGAACACTTTCTGTTGGAAGTGCATTATAAGTTGATGCTCTGAATCCGCCAACCGAGCGGTGTCTCAGCCTCAGTCAGGTGTTTTCACCTGACTGAAACCTTATTTATCAGATGAAAAACATTGTCAGGTGAAAACATCTGACAAAGGCAGCGAAAATTTGCGTAATATGTGGGAAAAATAAATATATGTCCAATTTGTCGTACACCACCTAAAATCTGTTAACCCTTCATTTTCTCAAATTCCTTCATACAATTTACAAGTGCCTGAACACTTTCTGTTGGAAGTGCATTATAAGTTGATGCTCTGAATCCGCCAACCGAGCGGTGTCCTTTAATTCCAACCATTCCTTTTGATTTTGCGAAAGTCATAAATTCATCTTCGAGATGTTTGTATTTCTCGTTCATTACGAAGCAAATATTCATAATTGAACGCGAATCTTTTTCGGCAGTTCCAACAAATATTGAATTTCTGTCTATTTCGTCGTAAAGTAGTTTTGCTTTTGCTTCATTAATTTTTTGCATTTCTTTGAGTCCACCAATACTTTTTAACCATTTTAATGTTTCTTTCATCACTAAAATTGGAAAACATGGTGGAGTATTCAGCATCGAACCTTCTTTAATATGATTTCGATAATCGAGAATTGTTGGAATTGGGCGAGTTACTTTTCCCAGAATGTCTTCTCTAATAATAATAAAGGTAACTCCGGCTGGTCCAACATTTTTTTGAGCTCCACCATAAATCACTGCGTATTTGCTAACATCAACCGGACGACTCATAATATCTGAAGACATATCGGCAACAAGATTAACCGGAGAATCAATATCAACTTTTAATTCTGTTCCATAAATAGTATTATTGGTTGTAATATGAAAATAATCAACATCTTTTGGAATCGAATATCCTTTTGGATAATAAGTGTAGTTTTTTTCTTTTGAAGAAGCTAAAACATTTACTTCGCCAAAAAATTTACCTTCTTTAATTGCTTTACTAGCCCAAACTCCTGTATCGAGATATGCGGCTTTTTTTTCTAATAAATTGAATGGGAGCATGCAAAATTGCAAACTTGCTCCACCTCCAAGAAATAAAATTTGATAACCTTCTGGGATTCCTAAAAGTTCTCGCCATAGGCTTTTTGTTTCTTCGAGGATTGCTTCAAATTCTTTTGTGCGATGTGAAATTTCCAATATTGACATTCCAATATTGTCAAGTTCTAATACTGCTTTTGCTGAATTTTCCAATGCAATTTTTGGTAAAATACATGGTCCTGCGTTAAAGTTATGTTTCATATTTTTTAAGTTTATTAGTTGAATAGTTTATAAGTTTAAAAATCCTAAATTCCAAAGAGATTGCTTCGTGCCTCGCAATGACGTAAATTCTAAATTCTATTAAGCTATGCTTTTGGTCATATTTAAAGGTTTTTCAGAATTTTTTTTAATAATAGGTGTTTTGAATTTTCCTCCGTTAACTAAATGTTTGCCTTCTAATACTGGTACTATATCTGTTTTATTGACGGTAAAACAGAATTTAATTTCGTTTTTAAGATTTAATTTTTTTAGTCTTATTCGATGAGATGATTTTCGTAAAAATGAAAACATATCTTTTTTAGCGGAGCTATATAGTTGCATACCAACAAAAACTGAATCGCTCATTGTTTCGTACTGTCCGGTTTTAATTAATCTATCGGCAACAGCACCGGCAAAAATTGCATCTTCAAAATTAAATTTATAACGCCATCCTGCACATAATAACAATACATTTCGGTCTTGCATTATTATCCAATTTACAATAGCGTCAAAGTTTAAAAAAGAACCAATAGCAACTTTATAAGCATTTCGGGCAACGTCTATAGCCAAAGTTCCATTTGTTGTGGTTATTGCTATTTTTTTGCCTTTAATTTCAGGAGTCATATAGCTGAATGGAGAGTTTCCAAAATCAAAATTTTCTAGTTCCACTCCATCTCTTTCTCCTGCTACTAAGTAGCCTTGATTTCTGTAACTTAGGGTTTCTTCTTCTGATGCAAGTGGTAAAATTTTATCTACTCCATATTCAAAAGCAATACACATAACTGATGTTGCTCTTAATACATCAATAACAACTACAATGCTGTCTTCGGTGGAGTAATATGGATAAAGTGCCGGTGAGAAACAAATATCAACTTGTTTTTTAGGTAATTCCATAATTTTTTACTGTGCCTTGTAAATAGGCAATTTTACAACTTTAGCTTTTAAATGCTTGGTTCGAATATTAATAAATATTTCACTTCCAGTACTTGAAAAGTTTGGTTTAACATATCCCATTCCAATTCCAATTTTGAGCATAGGCGACATTGTTCCAGAAGTAACTACACCAATTTGTTCGCCGTTACTATCAACTATTTCGTAGTCATGTCGCGGAATTCCTTTATCAATCATTTCGAATCCGACAAGTTTTCGTGAAACTCCTGAATTTTTTTGATTTAATAATAAGTTTTTATCGGTAAAATCTTTTTGAGCAGTAAATTTTGTAATCCAGCCAAGACCTGCTTCAATAGGAGAAGTTGTGTCGTTTATGTCGTTTCCATATAAGCAGAATCCCATTTCTAGTCTTAAAGTATCACGGGCTGCAAGTCCAATTGGTTGAACTCCAAACTCTTTTCCTGCTTCAAAAACTGCTGTACAAATTTTTTCGGCATCTTCGTTTGCAAAATAAATTTCACAACCGCCAGCGCCTGTATATCCTGTTGTAGAGAAAATTACATCTTTAACGCCTGCAAAGTCAAGTTTTTTAAATGTATAATATTCCATATCTTCGATAGGAGTGGAGGTTAGCTTTTGCATTGCTTTGAGTGCTAAAGGTCCTTGTACTGCTAATTGGCTGATTTCGTCTGAAGCATTATATAAAATTGCTCCAACATTGTTTTGGCTTTGTATCCAATTCCAGTCTTTTTCAATATTTGAGGCATTAACAACTAATAAATAAGTTTCGTCATTAATTTTATAAACCAACAAATCGTCAACTATACCGCCTTTTCCGTTTGGAAAGCATGAATATTGTACTTTCCCATTATAAAGTACTGATGCATCGTTTGATGTAACTTTTTGGATTAATTTTAGTGCATTTGGTCCTTTTACCCAAATTTCGCCCATGTGCGAAACATCAAAAACACCTAGTTTGGTTCTTACGCAAATGTGTTCATCGTTAATGCCGGTGTATTCTAAAGGCATGTAAAAGCCTACAAAAGGAACCATTTTAGCTCCAAGTTTCTCGTGTATGTGAGATAATGCTGTTCGTTTCATAATATATTTTATTTAGTGTGCATCAGTTATGTCAATTTTTTTGTTTTAATAAACACCAAAATTCAAAATACAAATAAAATCCAATGAATCAATGATTAAAATTTCAAACCGTTGATGGCAAAGCGTTTGTGATTTTGAATTTGTAATTTATTTGATATTTGTAATTTTCATTTTAATTGAAACCTCGTACTTTATGGATAGATACTAATTACTTAAAACTTTAAATTCAACTCGTCTGTTTTCTTGTCTTCCGACTTCTGTATCATTTGTTGAAATTGGCTGTAAATATGCATAACCTTTGTACTCAAGTCGTCCGGTACTAATTCCAAGTTTAATTAAATAATCAACAACTGCTTTTGCTCTCGATTCTGATAATTTAACGTTAAGTTGCAAAGAGCCAAGATTATCGGTATGACCTGAGATTTCGATTTTTAAATTCGGGAAATCGGTTAGTAATTTATAAACACGTTCTAACTCAGGAAAAGATTCTGACCTTAAAGTTGCTTTTGCATAATCGAAGAATATGTTTTTTAAGACAATTTTAGAACCAACAACTAATTTATTTAAAAGAATTTCTTTATTTACTTCCTGATAGTTAGTAGCTTCTGGAATATCAAAATTTTCGGAGTGGAATAAATAACCTTCTGCTTTTACAGCAATTCCATAATTTTTCCCCGAAGGGAGCGATACTAAGAATTTACCGGTAGCACTATTTGATTTGAAAGTAGAGATTATTGCATTTTTTGCATTATCAACTATTTCAATATCTGCTTCTAATGGATTTAATGAAATAGCATCTTTTACAGTTCCTTTCAGAATTGTTAAACGCATTGTTTTAATTTCAACAGTTTCTTGTATAACAGTTTCGCTGATTGGTTCGGCAATACTGGCTATAAGGTTATCTTCGTTACTTTGAATACCTGGTTTTTCGGGACCTCTGAATGTTATCATATAAATGTCGTGGTCGCCAAAACCGCCTTCTTTGGCAGAAGAATAATATCCATGTTGCCCGCTAGCCGAAACAACGAAAAATAAATCATTATCGGGGGTATTTACCGGATAGCCAAGGTTAACCGGCTCAGACCATGTGCCTTCATCATTTAATGTTGTGGAAAAAATATCGTATCCACCCATAGTATTATGTCCGTTTGAACTAAAATATAAAGTTCTGCCGTCGGGGTGCATAAAAACGCTTCTTTCGTCAAATTCTGTATTAATTACACTTCCCATGTTTGTAGCTTCATCCCATTTTCCTTTTTCGCCCATATTACTCATATATAAATCCATTCCACCGAATGTTTTATCTTCACGTTCGCTGGCAAAGTACATGGTTTTACCATTATATGAAAAACTTCCGTCTGCTTCACGAAATTCTGTATTAATAGTTTTAGGAAGTGCTTTAGGCGATTGCCATTCAGTTCCTTTTAACGTACATTTATAAATATCTCCTTCGACGAATATAAATAATTCCTGTCCATCGGCAGATAATCCGATTGTAGCATCATTTCTATCGGTATTTAATGGTTTTCCAAGATTAGTTGATGGTTGCCATTTGTTTTGAGCATTTTTATAAGATACATAAATGTCTTCGTAGTATTTCAAATCGTTTTGGTCTTTACCTCCTCCGGTAGTATTTTCTCTACGAGATGTATAAATAATCATCGACTCGTCGGCAGAAATTAGTGGGCTATAATCGGGATAAGATGAATTAATTTCTGTACCAGGATTATCAATCCAAACTCGAATTGGTGTTTTAATTAATTCTTTTCCAATATTACATTCTTGAATTTTTTTGTCAATATCTTTTCGTTTTTCTTGTAAATCTTTTGGAGCAAGTAGATTTTTATATTTTGTATAATTTTTAATTGCATCATCAAATTCTAAATTCAAATGTAAGCTTCTAGCCAATAAATATAAAATATCGTCTGCTACGTTATTTTTTAATTCAATAGCTTTTTTTAAGTATTGTAACGATTTTTTTGCTTCATAGTTTGAATATAAATAACTAGCTCCAATTTTATAATTAAGTAAAGCATTATTTGGATTAAATTTATTTGCAGGAATATAAAAATCTAATGCTGTTTTAAAATTGCCAACTGCACCTGTTTCGTAAAGTTTATCGCCTTCTTTTAAATTCTTAGATGCTTCTTTAAAGCCTTCTTTATCGCTAGGAAAGTTATCTTTTTCAAATTCAACGTTTTGAGCAAATATTGAAAAATAACTCAATATTAGAAATGTAAGTGATATATATTTTTTCATATTTTAAATTTTAAATGCTAAATTCATCTTTGCCACAAAGGCACAAAGGCACAAAGTTTCACTATTCTTAATTCTAAATTCTTAATTCTTAACTTACTCACAACTAAAAGTATAATTTGCGGCTGCTTTTACTCCAAGTTCTTCGGCTTTTTTCCAGTCTTTGCAAGCTCCTTCCAAATCGCGAAGTTCTTCTTTTGCAACTCCTCTGTTCAAATATGCTAATCCATAACTTTTATCCATTTCGATAGCTTTTGTAAATTCGGTAATTGCATTTTTATATTCTTTTTGCTTGAGCATTACAGTTCCAATGTTATTAACTGCATAAGCATAATCTTTTTTTATTTCAATGGCTTTATTAAAGTCTTTTATAGCACCTTCGTAGTCTTTATTGTCGTACTTGGCACTTCCCCGATTGTTGTATGCTATGTAATATTCGGGTTTAAATTTTACAGCTAAAGTATAGTTTGCAATTGCTTCATCTACTTTTTCTTTTTTTCTTAAAACTGTACCTAAGTTGTTATATGCAATAGCAAATTTACTATCAACTTTAACCGCTTTTGAATAATCTTCTATAGCTTTATCAAAATCGTCAATTTTACGATACGAGCTTCCTCTATCGTTGTATGCATAAGCAAAATTAGCATCTAAATCAATACATGAAGTAAAATCAGTAATTGCTTCTTTATAGTTATTTTTTTCAAATTGAAGTACACCTCTGAAATAATAAACTTTTGCATCTTTATAGCCTTTGCTGATAGCAGACGAATAATCTTCAAAAGCTCCATCTTTATTTCCGGTAAAATTTTTTGCTTGACCTCTGAAATAATATGCACTTACAAGGCTGTCGTTAATTTCAACTGCCATAGTGAAATCGTTAATAGCTTCGCTGTATTCTTTGGTTTCGAGCCGTACGCTTCCTCTGTTAATGTAGGCTTTTGCAAAATCAGGTTTTAACTGAATGGCTTGATTAAAAAACTCGATTGCTTCTTTAAATTTTTTGTTTTTAAAACTTTCGGTTCCATTATTATATGCCAGCTCTGCTTCTTGGTTTTCGGCTACTACTAATGTAGAATCTGGCGTACTTGAAGCTCCTGTAACTGTATTTTGAGCATAGTTTTTTAATGAAATTAGAAAAATAATAATTGCTAAATAATACTTCATAATTTTTAATTTTTTGGTTTGTAAAGATAAATATTTCTTTTACTTTTTTTTTAGTAGTTAAAAAAAAACAATAATTTAGAATAAATCTTATAAATCTTTGGTGATGTTGTTTTGTATATATTGTTAATAGTTTATTAGTTTTTAGTCATAGTTTTTTTGTTAATAGTTTGTTGGTTTATTAGTTCGGTTGCCAAAACCTTGAAATAAGTTTTTTTATTATCAATATATCTCATTTTTGTATCAAATTTCCAAATCCATTCTTTTGAATTTTTTCCAATAGGTAATTGGCAATGAACTAATTGATTTGTTTTTTCAATAATATCATTTTTATTTATAATATACTCTTCAATATCAGATATTAAGCATGTTCGATTTTTAGATAAAAATTGAATATGATTATTTTGAATTATTGTTCTTAATTGCAAAATTTCTTGTTCAGCATATATTTTATATTGTTTTAGATAATCAATAATAATTATATCAAGTTGATTTAAAATATTTAATGATATTATAGATGAATCATATATATTTTGTTTATAATATACTTTTTCAAATTCGGATAATTCAACTTTAGTTTTTGTTTTTTTAAAATCCAAAACACTCTGCTGTGCTAACTTAGCTATTCCGCCGGTTATATCATCAACAATAAATTCCAAGTTTGAATACGAACGTTGTAACTTTTTAATATTAATTGGATGATTAACATCAATTAAATAAACTTTTTTAAACCTCTTAGATAAATATTCTATTGGAACATCGAGCAACCAACCGCTTCCTAAAATTACAATGTTTTCGGTTGAATTATTTTCGCAAAAAGATATAATATAGTTTTTACATTTTTCTAAATGTTCGTCCCAATTTTTTTTTTCTCGGTTATATCTTGTAAAAATTCCATTTTGGTCGGTAATATAGCCAAGTTCGTTATAAAAATTGCGTTTAAAAGTTAAAATATTCATTAAAACCAAATTTATTTATTGTAATGTTTTTGTAACTAATCAGTTGATTTAAATTGCTAAAACCCAAATACATGCCACAGATTACTCACAGATTAATTTTTTTTAAGGAGTTCGTGAGACTTCGTGTTCACAGATTAAAAATATTCTATTATTTAGAATTTTCACAGATGAAAACAACCTTCGGTTGTTTTAAATCTGTGAACTTAGCGAAGCGATTTCACGAATGCAAATAAAAAACAAACAATATAATGAGTAATCTGTGGCTATTGTGTTTTAAATTAGAAACTGATTAGTTGCATGTTTTTTAATAAATTAAAATGCAAACTTATAGTAATTAATATAAAATATAAATAAAATGATAGTTTTACAATCATTTTTTCTTAATTTGGCTTTTCAAATTAATGAATTGAGAAATATTTTTAAAATATTATTTTTTATAACATTTTTTTCATCTAGTTGTTTTTTATATTCTCAAAATCAGAAATATATAAAGAAACTCCACACTGAAAGTCTGCAATTTTTTAATAATGAAGATTATCAAAAAGCATTGCCAATTCTGATTGAACTTGATTCGTTAGAAGCCGGTAATTTTGAAACTAAGTATTATTTAGGAGTTTGTTACCTAAATTCAAGTTCAAAAGATAAAGCAATTAAATACCTGGAATATGCTATTAAAAACAACGAATCGAGTATTCCTGCCGATGTGTTTAAAGACATGGGCGAAATTTATTTACAAAAGAATCAGTTTACCAATGCTTTAAATTATTTTGTAAAATATCAACGGATTACTCCCCAATTCGATCAATCTCAATCGAATATCTCAACTCTTTTAGAAAATACCAAAAATGCAAAAAAATTATTCAAAGATTCAGTAGATGTTAAAATCGAAAAGTTAGATAAAAAGATAAATAATGATATTAAATCGGAATATTTGCCAATTATTAGTGCAGATGATTCCCATCTTTTTTATGTTTCATCAATAAAATTTAAAAATTCGGCATCCGATTCTTTAAAATTTATTATGCATTCTATTAAAGAAAATGGAAATTGGAAAACACCGCAAGTTCTTGAATTTGAAGTTGCTGATAATCAATATGAACTAGCTGGAATTTCTTCCGATGCTCAGATTATTTATTTAAAATTTAATAATAATTTGTATTTAGGTAATTTATCAGGTAATAAATGTATAAATATTAAGGAGTTAAAAGGAATTAACTCTGAATATTGGGAATATTTTATTAGTGGTACTCCAGATGGAAACGAAATGTATTTTTCTAGTAATAATTTAGGAGGATTAGGCGGTAGAGATTTATATAAAATTGTGAAAAAAGAAGATGGAACTTGGTCAACACCAAAGAACTTAGGAAATAAAATTAATACAGCATTAGATGAAGATTTTCCGTTTATTCATCCCGATAAAAAAACGCTTTATTTTGTTTCAAAAGGGCATAATTCGATGGGAGGATTTGATATATTTAAATCAATTAGTTTAGGAAAAAATATTTGGTCAAAACCTAAAAACGTTGGTTATCCGATAAATACCACAAACGATGATTTATCTTTTTCGATTACTGCAAATGGTAATACTGCTTATGTTTCCAGGACTCAGGAAAATAATTCGTATTTAAATGATATTTATAAAGTTATTTTTAATAATAATGTACCTCTGACTTTAGTAAAAGGAACAATATTGGCAGGAACACCTTTAAAACCAATTTTTGCAAAATTGAGAGTTATTGATAAGGAATTAAACTCAGTTGTAAAATATGTTTATAACCCAAATCCAAATAATGGCAAATTTTTATTAATATTTCCCCCAGGTAAAAATTATGATTTAATAATTGAAGCTGAGGGTTTTTTGCCTCAATTAGTAAATATTTATGTTCCAAATCAAACTTATTTTTATGAATTATATCAAGAGATAAATTTAAAATCAATAACATCTTTAGGAAAAATTGTAGGAGAGCAGGTAACGGTAAAAAATACTTTTTATGATATAAATTCAATATCAGATTCGATAAGTAATACTATTGATACAATTACCAAAAATTACAATGTTTTATTGCAAATAATTGAAGATATTATAAATAGCACAGACTCATTACAAAAAAATGAAATTTCTTTTTTATCTGATAACTTGTATAGCGTTTCTGAAAAAAATAATAAATCTGCAAATAAAGATTATTCAAACTTATTAAATTTAATTAATAAAGCAATATCAACTACTGACTCAACTACTTTAAATGTTCTCGAAAAAAATACAATTTATATTGATAAAACATCTCAGTCGTATTTTTATGCAGAAAATAAAATGAATAAATTAGTTCCATATGTGATTAATTTTGATACGATTTTTACAGTTCAACCGGTTAATACTCAAATCGATAAAGAATCTGAGCATATAATTCCGAATTTAAGTGTTACGAATATAAAATCTGATTCGATTCATGTAAATAAAATTACTAATGATATTGATTTAAACATATTAAGTTCGGAGAACAAAAAAATTATTTTAAGTTATACTATACCTTATGAACAAAATGCTATTTCATTTTCAGAAAAATATTCATATGATTTAGTCGAAATTACTCAGTTAATACTAAATAATGAGGGCTTGTATTTAGATATTAATGGCTTTACAGAAACCGGAGACCAATTGAATGTACATGGTTCAATTTTGGCTTCAAGAGTTAATGCGGTAATTGGAAAGCTATTAGCCGAAAATATATCTTATAATAAATTAAAATCGAGCGAATTTGTTAATTCCAAAAAAATAAACAAAATTGACTTAATTGTTTATGAAATAATTGACTATGAGAATAAAAATAAAAATTTATTAGAAAAAACGGTGCAAAATAAATCTCAAAATCTTAGTGAATTTATATTTAGAATTCAACTGAAAGCTTTGATTAAGAAAGAAGAGTCTGATTCTAAGTTATTTAATGGAATAAAAGTAGAAAGAATTTACCATAATGGACTTTATAAGTATATAAGTGGCGAATTTTCAGATTTGCAAATAGCTAAAGAATACTTAAAAGAAGTAAAAAAACAAGGTTTTGAAGATGCATTCATTGTAGTATTTAAAAATGGAAGCAGATTAGAACAAAGTGAAGCAATAAAATTAATGAAAGAACTTGAACTCAATTAGAAAAAATATAATCTTTTTGTTTATTTCAATTCAAGTTATATTATTGAATTATAATTCTGCTTTTTCTCAGCATTATTCTGAATATGAGGTTAAAGCAGGATATATATATAATTTTGTGAAATTTGTTAATTGGCCAAATTATTCTTTTGAGAACGAATATTCGCCATTTGTTATAGGTATTTATGGAGACGACCCTTTTGATGATATTTTAAATATTGCTTTTAAAGATAGAACATTAAACGACAGAAAATGGCTTATTGTACATTATTCAAAACTTGAAGATATAAAAGGTTGTAATTTATTATTTATATCAGGAATTAATAAATCTGAATTAATAAAAGTATTAGATGTTACAAAAAATAGTTCTATTTTAACTATAGGTGATAATATCAGTGATTTTTGTGAATCGGGAGGAATAATTAATTTTACAAAACAAAATGCAAGAAATAGGTTCGAAATTAATAACGATGCAGCTATTAATGTTAAATTAGTTATTAGTTCTAAATTATTGTCTTTAGCCAAAATAATAAATAATAATGAAAATAGGTTTTAAAGACTTATCTATAAAAATTAAAATTGTATTGGTAATATTATCAATAAGTTCTATTGTATTAATATTATCGGGGACAATTTTTGCGATTTTTGATAAAGCACAATTTCAAAAAAATTATATAAGCAATTTATCTATTTTAGCTAACGTGCTTGGCGAAAATAATACGGCAAATTTATCCTTTCCATTTAGTGGAAAAGAAGAAGCAACTAAATCTTTAAATTCATTAAAAGCAAATTCAAGCATTCAATTAGCAGCAATATTTGATGAAAACGACAATGTATTTGCAGAATTTATAAGAGATACCAGACGGATTTCGAATATTTCGTTGCCACTTTTTGGAAAAGATACAACATTATTTTCAAACAACTCAATAGTGATTATTAGACCAATTTATTTTAATAACGAAGCTATTGGAAGTATATATATAGATACTGATGTTGAAGAGTATAATAATAGATTATATAGTTTTGTCAGAATACTTTCAATAATTACTTTCTCTGCTCTTATTGTTGCATTATTATTATCGCTTAGTCTGCAAAAAATAATATCTGTGCCGTTATTGAAATTAACTCAAACGATGAAAGATATTTCAATTAGAAAAGACTATTCGGTGAGAATCAGAAAACATTCAAATGATGAAGTAGGAGAGTTGATAGACAGATTTAACCAAATGCTAATTCAGATAGAAAAACAAAACGAAGCACTCGAATTTGCAAAAGAACAAGCAGAAAGTTCGGCAAGTATTAAAGAACAATTTTTGGCTAATATGAGCCACGAAATCAGAACCCCGATGAATGCAATAATGGGAATGACTGAATTATTATTAGAAACAAAATTAGATGAAAAACAAACAGAATTTCTTAATTACATAAAAAATTCATCAGATAATTTATTAGTAATAATTAATGATATTTTAGATTTTGCAAAAATTGAAGCCAGAAAAATTGAATTTGAACAAATAGAATTTTATTTAAAAGATTTAATATCAAATATAGTAAACCTACTTCAGTTTAAAGCAGCATTAAAAAATATTGATATTAGAGTTTCATTAGATAAAAATTTACCAACAAAAGTTATTGGCGACCAAGTAAGGTTAAATCAAATACTTATAAATCTTGCTGATAATGCAGTAAAATTTACTGAAAATGGAAAAGTTACTATTAATGCAAAAACTTTAAGTGAATCAAAAGATAGTGTAACAATTTTATTTTCAGTTACTGATACAGGAATTGGAATTGAAAGCGATAAGGTTAATACTATTTTCAATAGTTTTAGTCAAGCAACAACATCAACTTCCCGCAAATATGGTGGTAGTGGTTTAGGTTTAACTATTTCAAAACAACTTGTAGAATTGCAAGGAGGACAAATTTTTGTTAATAGTGTTGTTGGTGTTGGAAGTAAGTTTGCTTTTAATCTAACTTTTAAAAAGGCAGTTAAATATAGTTTAGATGCTTTGGATGAGAGAGTTGAAAATCAAATTGAAATATCTG
>Ga0154360_1257_pt1 | contig 15704 bp, 13 predicted proteins | sample RifGroA2_FD_115888 | JGI IMG/M metagenome (GOLD analysis project Ga0154360, IMG submission 115888) | Bacteroidetes bacterium GWA2_30_7 | reverse complement strand
TAGCTTGTAATACAGCTACATCGGCTGCAATAGAATATTTACGAAATAAGTATAGTTCGATTAATTTCGTAGGAATGGAACCGGCTGTTAAGCCGGCAGCAATAAATTCAAAATCAGGAAAAATTGGAATTTTAGCAACTCAGGGAACTCTCGAAGGAAAATTATTTAAAGAAACATCTAAAAAATTCGCCTCCGATAAAGATGTGATTATTAGAGTAGGTGATGGCTTAGTTGAATTAGTAGAGTCGGGAAAATCAGATACTTATGAAGCTGAAGAATTATTGAAAAAATATTTAATTCCAATGATTGAATTTGGTATTGACCAACTAGTACTTGGCTGTACGCATTATCCTTTTTTAATTAATAATATAAAAAAGATTGTCGGTAGTTCAATAAATATTATTGACCCAGCATTTCCTGTGGCAAAACGATTAAAGGATTTATTACATGATGGAGATTTGTTAAATTCAAATAATGAAAAAGTTAATTATAATTTTTTTAGTTCAGGAGATATAAAAATTCTGAAAAAAATGATTTCCGGATTTCAATTGAAAAATTGTAATTTTAGTTTCAATAATTTATGATTGAGCAGAAAGAGTTCACGTTATCAAATTATGCAAAAGGATTTCATTTAATTACAAATGAGATTTTTCAGAACTTACCAAAATTACCTGAGACAGGAATTTTAAATATTTTCATAAAACATACATCGGCTGCATTATCTTTAAACGAAAATGCAGATTACACAGTTAGAGTTGATATGGAAAATTTTTTCAATAAATTAATTCCAGAAAATTTGCCATATTTTGAACATACATCTGAAGGAAGCGATGATATGCCTGTTCATATAAAGTCCTCAATAATAGGGCAATCGGTTACAATTCCGATTTCAAATTATAAACTGAATTTAGGAATCTGGCAAGGAATTTATCTTTGCGAATTTAGACGGCATGGTGGAAGAAGGAAAATAGTTGTTACAGTTTATTCTTAAAATGAAAAAAGCTTAGAATTTATTCCAAGCTTTTTTGTAAAAGGTAAAATCAGGGTGAAAAATTAGTAAGCATAATTTGCTTTCAGAAAAAATTAAACTCTGAAAGAGTTAAACATGAATAACCTCCAATGAAATTGGAGGTTTAGTAATCAATATGCAACTTAACTACGAAGTAGTTGAAAAGGTTAAGTAAAAGATATTCAACACTTTCAGTGTTGCTACACATTTACATAATAACCCCCAATTTCATTGGGGGTTATTCACATTAAATCCCGTTGGGATTTTAGAAATCTCTGAAACCAAATTGAACTTACAAAAATTAAACCCATTCTTCGCTTAAAATATCTCCTCTAAGTCCAACTCGTATTGATTTCATTGGAATTTTTCTTGTACTTTTACTTAGTGCCATTTTTGCCATTTGTAAAATTCCACCACAACATGGAACTTCCATCATCATTAATGTTAATGTGTTGATTTTAGCTTCATCAATCATTGAAACTAATTTATCAACATAAATTTCCATATCCGAATCGAGTTTAGGACAAGCAATTGCAATACTTTTGCCTTTCAGATATTTTCCATGAAAATCGCCTAAAGAGAAAGCAATACAATCTGCTGCAAATACTACATCGGCTTCACGAAAATAAGGCGCCATCGGATTAATTAAGTGCATTTGAATAGGCCACTGTCTTAATTCCGATTTAATTGGAGCTGTATTTACATTTTCATTAGCATTTTCCGGTTCGTCAAAAACTATCATTTTTGAGCCGGGACATCCACATTTTGAGTGGCTGTGTTCTTGAGGGTTGTTTAAATCATTCATTTTTTCATTTATTTTATTGTGAACTTTAAATTTAATTTCGTTAATATCAAAATTTAATTCATTTTTATGAATTTCAAGATAAGTTACTCCTTGCTTCAAAAACTCAAATTCTTCGTGTTCTTTCAAATGTTGCAAATGAGCAATTATTAAATTTTTACCTTTTGGAATCATATCTTTAATAACTTCAACTTCGTTGTATGGAAGTGCTTCTCTTTCTTCAATTGTGATTGCTCCTTCGGGGCAATTACCCAGACAAGCACCTAATCCATCGCACATTAATTCGCTAATCAATCGTACTTTACCGTCAATAATTTGTAAAGCTCCTTCGTGGCATGATGGAATACAAAGACCACAGCCGTTACACAATTCTTCGTCAATTTTTACAATTTCACGTTTCATTATTTATTTAAAATTTTGATATTTATCTAAGGTTTCGCTTTTTAAATAATTGACAAATTCGGTTGTGAATTTATTTCCAGAAACTCCCATTATACATTTGTCAAAAGGGCAAATTTTGGTTTCAAAAACACAATATTCCGGAGATAATTCTCCTTCGATAGATTTATAAATATCGTATAAAGTAATTTCTGATGCTTTTTTCTTTAATATAAACCCACCTTTTGGACCTCTTATTGAATTTAGAAAATCGTCTTTTACAAGGCGTTGTAAGATTTTTGCAACATGATGTTTTGATGCATCAAGTCGTTTGGAAACTTGTATTACATTCATCATATTGGTTGACTGTGCTATTAACATCATGCTATGAATTGCAATTGATACAGCTTCTGATAATTTGAAAGCACTGGACATTTAATAATTATATAAGTAATTAATTACTCAAATGTATTAAATATAATTTAAATAAAAAAAATATTTATTTAATTTTAACAATTATTAATTTATTAGGCAATTACATGTACAAGTCAAGTGTTTGGTTTTTAAGATAATCACGAAAGTCTATAGTCATTTGGTTACCAATATTATCAATAATACATTTTTTAAAAGGGCAGATTTTTTTATCTACCGGACAGGTCGCTATTTCAATTCTTCCTTCAATAGATTCATAAACTTCTAATAAAGTAATAGATTTTGGTTCTTTTTTTAAAATAAAACCACCAAATGGTCCTCTGAAAGAATCTAATAAATCGTCTTTGACAAGTCTTTGAAGTACTTTAGCAACATGATGTTTTGAAGAACCTATTACCTCAGAAATCTTGACAACATTGAGCGTTTCTTTACTTTTAGCAATAATAACCATTGAATGAAGTGCAATTGACGATGCTTCTGTTAAAGCAAATATTTTAGCCATAATTTAGAATATGTATTTAATTACTCAAATATCTTAATAATTTTATTTTTGACAATAATTCAATCTGTTTTTTTGATTAAAGATTTTAAGGCCTAAATTATTTATTTCGATAACAAAAAAATGGATATTTTTAAAAAATGAAAAAAAATGTAATGCTTATTATGTTCATGGTTAGTTAGTTTTGTTTTATAGTCCATAAGCTTGAAAAATCTTGAAAGATTTCAGAACGAACTAGATAAGTATAACAAACTACTAAAAAACAATAACTAAATTCCAGTCAAAATATACTAATTTATCACGTTCGAGGTATAAGTATTCTTTACGGGATTCGATACGAACTATTAAATCTACCAAACATTTTTAATAATGGGATAGGTTTATCTGTTTGAATTATATCAGGGCTTTTGCTGATTAATTCTTTATTTTCGGCTCGTGTTTTTCCTCCCCACATCATTACCCAAAAACCTTCAGCATGTGCTCTACTGATATCATCGACAGTAGTTACATAATTTGAAATTCCAATTCCGAATGAATTAATTTCTTTAGCATGTCTAATACTTTCGTCCATACTTCCAGTTCCAGAAATAAAAAGTTTATTCATTAATCCTACTTCCGAAGCAAACTTTAAGTAACTAATATTTCCTTCAATAAATACATTATCAGTCATGTTATATTTTTCGCATAATCGTTGAATTGCTCGTAAGAATTTTTTGTAATATTCTTCAAGCTCTTCGTAAGGCAGGTTTTTGTTAAGTTTACAATCGAACGAAAAATGATATTTTGATAGATTTGAAATTCTGCTAAAAAGATTATCAACAGTTATTACATAAATATTATATGCAAGAGCATGATATTTGCATCCGCCCAATTCGCTCCAATAATAATCATAAATATAACCTTCACAAGTAGTTGTTAATTTCATATCGTCGTCGTGAAACATTACAAGAATGCTGTCTTTTGTCATTTGAATGTCAATCTCGCTTCCATCTGCACCAATACCTAAAACTGGAATTACAGATTCGTAAGTATCTCCCGGATGTTTATACATTGAACCCATTCCTGCATGACCAAGAATCATTATGTCGTTATTATTCAGATTGTTAATATTGTAATCGCTAATATCTTTTTTACATGATAAAAGCAATAGAATAAACCATATAATATTTTGACTTTTCAAAAGAAATATTTTGCACTAAAATAGTAAAAATTAAAGCAATAAACTTTAATTTTTTATAATCGAATTTTTAAATTCATCAGGAGTAGGAATATCGTTATAATGCCACATATTTATTACAGTTCCTTTTTTCAAAAGAACTAGTCCGGGATTTGAGCGAATCATGGTTTTTAACATAATTTCATCAGCGTTACAAAATGTATATTGTGCATTGTTAAGAGATTTGAAATTATTTATTTCATCTTCTCCTGATGATGTAACACAATAAAATTTATAACCAGAATTATTACAAAAAGCAGCTAAGTTATTTATTAACTGTTGGTTCGATGTGAAAGATTTTTTTAAATCGTAAGCTATTAACAGAAATGAATAATTTTCGTCTTCAAGTATTAAATCTGTTATTTCACCTTCGTTTGGAATTTCAATTACAAAATCGTGAATAGGAGGGTGGTAGCCTTCTTTAACGAGTATAGATTTTGAATCAACCCATTTCCAATTGAGAGTATCTTGCCATGGATAATTTGTTTGATTAAATTCTTTTATTTCTTTAGTTTTTAAATTTTGATATTTGAAAATTGTTTCATAAACATCTTGTTGTGCATTTTCGGGAATTGTCATTTTATCGGGAATGTTTGTACCTATTTTGTATGGTCTAAAGTCGATAATTGGTAAATGGCTATAGCAATAAAATGAAAATAAATTGATTCCAATAAATGCAGTTGCTAATATAGCAAGTTGAAACATAGGAGTTAATACCGATTTTATTTTTTTTCTACCAACAAATACAATTATAGTGGGAATTATAATAATTATGTTTTTCCAGAAAGTTTGCCAATTAGTTATTTTTAGTGCATCTCCAAAACAACCACAATCTGTTACAGGATTATAAATTGCTAATATTAAGGTTAATGGAGTAAAAAACGACATGAATATTAATGCACCCCACGAAGAAAATTTAAGTTTTAAGTTAAAAAATAACCCGAATCCAATAATAAATTCGGCAGATGATAATAAAAATCCAAGAACTAAAGCAATTGGTTCTGCCCACTCCATTCCGAAAGCTTGAAAATAATCGGTAAATTTATATGTTGAGCCAAGTGGGTCGATTCCTTTTACAAAACCCGAAAACATAAAAAGCAATCCTACAAATAAACGGCTGATAATTCTAACAATCTTCATTTTTTATATTTTTTTCAAAAATAAAATATAATCCTAAAAATAAGCTACTAATTAGATTAGTTTAATTGAAAATTAATTTCAACCTGTAAATTCTAAATAGAAACGTTAATTTAATAAAACACGGTTGGCGGTTTGGCTAAGTGCTGGACTTTTAGCACTACACTTCAATAGAATCACCAAAGTTCATTTTACGATTTCCTATCATACGAAGCTATACCCCGCATTTAGCCAAACTGCTGTTACCAAACGTATTTATTTTAGTCGTAGATATACTTTTCATCAGGATAAATAATTGTAATTTTAGATGAGATTTTGTCAAACGCAATATATATGAAACGATTTTTCTTGTGTCGAAAGCTTTCTTTAGTTTCAACACCATTGATATTTACAGAGATTTCATAGCGACCTACCGGATGGTCAAAAACTAAAATTTTTGCAACACCAAGTGTCTGGCTAGTGTACACACTGTCGGAAAAAATTACCTTGTTATCTAATTTGATTATTACATAGTCATTATTAAATTGAGTTCCAATATCAATTCTAAGTTCTTTTTCAATATTAAGTTTTTTACACCCAATAAAAATAAACACTAAGATTAGGATGAATAGTAAAGTTGATAATTTTTTTGAAATTGTTTTCATTGTTTTACAATTTTATGTGAAACAATATCTGTGTTATTGATTGCAACTACTACAAAATACACTCCAGATGCCAAAGATGATATCGAATAATTAAGTGTATGCTTTCCTTTTTCTTTGTTTCCTTTGTAAATAGTATTTAATACCTGACCATTGTAATTAACGATATTTATAGTTAATTCATTATTTGTATCGGGGAGTTCAAAAATTAAGTTTACTTCATCTTTTGTGGGATTAGGATAAATATCAATGCTACTAACTTTTGATTTACCGTAATCAATTAAATAATTTTTATTATCAATTTCAATTGAGTTTTTCAAATTAAAATTAATTGAGTCGGCATCAAGTCCATAATCGCTTCCAAGTCCATCAGGAGTTCCGCATGGAGGAACAATTTGAGCAGTAAATTCACTTCCTGCTTCTGCATGAAACCCCGGTAGTAAAACTATTTCATGGCCTGCATACATAGATAGACTTTGAGAAGAATTAATAACAACACTGCCATCTGTGATAATATTATTTGAATTATACAAGGAACCTCCCATCGCAGCATTTGTTTTGGATTGATTTACAACCAAAGTTCCATTAGTTGGTCGATGGCTTATAACATTTTCAATATTTTCGTTTATTACTCTCGCATTATCATTGGTTGCTATAGTTCCAGTTACTCCAAATGGAATTGAAACATTTGGATTTGACCAATAAGGATTCCTAGGGCATCCGTTACACGAGTTGGTTGTTGCCATAATTGTTCTCCAGCTACCATTTGGGTCATTAACAGTGTAACCGTGTCCATATTGGTAGGGAACATTATTAGCATCGGAACTTTCATCATGTCTGCAACCAATTAAATGCCCAATTTCATGTGCAAAAGTGATATTAAAAAATGAATACCAATAATCAACAATGCAAAAAGAATTTTGGGACGATGATTTTATTGAGCGAGCAATTCCTGCATATCCAAGTGATTCTGGAATATCACATATTAATACACAAATATCAGCTGAGTATTCACTTCTTAAATTATGAACTTCGTCCATAAAACCATCTCCATTTGTTGTAAATCGGGTTAAATCATTATCATGTGTAGCTGAACTGGTAGGGCTAATGTTTGTTTCTGAATAAATTGTTAATTGTACATGAACAAGCTCAACTTCAGCGTTAATCTCACTATTAATAAAGGTTTGATTCATTTGGTCAATAGATAGCTGGGCTAGTCCTTGCATATTACTAACATTAGCACTGGCATTTAGAGTATACATTACTAAAACTCTTATTTTACAAGAAAAATTTTGTGCAGATTTTTCAAATGAATTATTCTCTTTTTTCTTTTCGCTTGGAAAATCCAAGAATTCACTATCTAAACTATTATCAACTCCACAGTCTTTCTTGTTTAATTCATATTGATTTACTTTTATTAGAACGTAATTATTGTTTATTGTTTCGATTTTATATAACTCGTCATCTTTAGTGATAAGTCCTTGAACATCGTTCTTATTTACAGAAATCATAATAGAATTTTTGTAATCATCACTGCGACCAAACCACGAATAGTTTTTGATATTTCTTACAAACTTATTGGTTTCGTTAACAACGATTTTAGAATCGAAACAGTATGCCTCAATATTTTTGCTTTTAGTTAAGGCATTTAAATCCAAGTCAATTATTTGATACGATTCATACCCTTCACGAGATTTGAATTTTTTTTCAATCTCAGTTAGACTACCTAAGCTCTTATTTGATGTTTGCGATTTTAATAAAGTTTGTGCCATCGTTGTCGATGTTATTATTATAATTAGCCAACAAGAGATTAGAATTTGTTTCAACTTTAAAGTTTTTGTTTTCATGTTTTTTTGTTTTAATATGTTTGGTAACTTGAATCTTTAGTCTTAATTAATGCCCGGTTTCGCCTTTCATCATTAGTTTTTCACCAGTTTCTGAAGCAATTCGCTTATACCATTCTTCGCCATATCCTGGTTGTTCAACTTTTGGCATAGTATATTTGTAACCAGCTTTTGCTTCAATTTTAGTTTTAATATTGCCATCCATAAATTTTGTAAACAAATTATGATACAATAGTTTCCAAGTGTCAAAAGTATTTTTCCCTTGACCTAGTGAATAATCAGTAAGTATTTCTAAAGCTTTTGATTTGTCTGTTTTATAAATTTCGGCAGCTTTTTTGTCAATTTCGACAACATCAATAATATACTTTGATTCTAATTCTTTCTGAACTTTCTGAATATCAGGAATCATATAAGAATATCTTGTATAAGCAAAGTTAGAAACTTGATTGAAAATCCAAAACGCAGATGTTTCGCTAAATTCCATAATTGAACCATTTCCTTCGGCATAACAATTAGGAACTTTTGTAATTCCACAATACATTGGAGTATATACTGTACTATAAGAATCGTCAACACCAAACCAGAAAATTCCCCCAATTGGGTCAGGTAGTGTAGGTCTGCTTTGTGCAACAAATGAAAAACCTGTTTGTTGAGTTGAAATTGCTCTTTCGTTAACATATTCTTTTTCGCCAACTTTCCAAGTTAATGGTCTCCAACGAACTATACAACTATATGGTCCTGCACCTAAATCTTTTGACATATCTAGTTCAGTTCCTTGAAAATAATCTCTCATTAACTCCATTACATCATGCACACTTAATTTATTATCTGGTTTAACCCATAACGGCATACGGTTTTTTAAATTTTCACCTTTTGCATAATCAGTATATTTTGACATATCTTTATTTACTCTGTTAAAAACAGCCCAAACTCTTGCTTCACAAAATCTTGCACCACCAAAATCAAGTGGAGCGTAAGTATCAGAAAAACTAAATTCAGCATCTTTTCCGGTGAAATAATTTTTTGCTTTTGCAAAAGTAATAACGTCTTCTGTATAAACACATTCAATTGTGGGGTCAAAAATTTTCTTAATATTTTTAGTAGAAATAGATGTTTTGCCATTATCTAACGGAAATGTAGTGATTCTTGGATGATTAGCATGTCCAGAAATATATCCGTCAGGAATTCTTCTTGCAACCCAAACTGCACCTTTAATACCAGGTCCTTTTCCAATCATTTCTAAAATCCAAACTTCGTTAGCATCAGAAATGGAGAAAGATTCGCCCGAACTATAATAACCATATTCGGTTGTTAATTCATAAAAAGTTTTAATTGCTTCTCGGGCATTTTTAGCTCGTTGAAGTGTTAAATAAATTAAGCTGCCATAATCTATAATTGCAGTTGAATCTTCAAGTTCGTGTCGTCCTCCATATGTTGTTTCACCTATTGCTAGCTGATGTTCGTTCATATTTCCTACAACTGAATAAGTGTGAGGAACTTGTTTGATTTTCCCCATGAATTTTCCAGTATCCCACTCATAAACGTCGAACATGGTTCCAACAGGGTAATCTGCAGATGGTTTAAAATACAATTCTCCATATAAAGTATGAGAATCAGCAGCATAAGTAATCATACAAGAGCCATCAGTTGATGCTCCTTTTGTAACTAAAATGTTTGTACATGCATTAATTTTTTCTCCATAAATTAATGTGATTAGAACAAGTGTAAAAAAGCTGTAAATCAATTTCATAATGTATTGTTTTTTAATTAGTTTACTATTTCAGCAAAAATAATCAAATAAAATTTAAAAAAAAACAGAAAATGTATTATATTTGTTTTAAATTAATCTAAATAAAAATAAAGCATTATGGAAAAGCCATTAGTTTATGATAATAAACCAATTGCAAAAGATTTAAAACCAGGTCAATATATATGGTGCGCTTGCGGAAAATCTGATAATCAGCCTTACTGCGATGATTCTCATTTAGGTTCAGGAATAAAACCAATAAAAGTAGATATTATTGAAGAAAAAAAAGTTCTTTGGTGTGCTTGTAAACATTCGTCAAATAAACCTTTTTGCGATGGAACGCACAAATCGTTGTAAAAAAAGGAAAAAATAAAAGGAATATGGTAGTTTTATAAATAGTGTATCTAACGATGTTTTTTTAGAAATAACATTTCGATAAAACTCAATGCACCGCAAATTTCAATCTTCAAAAATCAAATAAATCACAAATTATAATTATTTAATATTCAAACGGTTTTGAAAATTGGAATTTTGAGAATTGGGATTTATTTGACATTTGTTCTTTGTTTTTTGGCGTTTTCTTTCTAACGCTATATATAAACTGTGTTTTTTATTGAGTTTGGTTGAGATTTAATGAATAAAGCGGCACTCTCTAAACAGATATTATTTTTTTGATGTAATTCAACAATTTTTCATCTTCGTTATAAAATCCTGTGAAATGTAAACCTAAGGGAAGTTTATTCTTTGAAATTTCTGAAGGGATTGAAATAGTTGGCAAACCACAATAAGTCCATGGTAAATTCATCAACGGACTTCCGGTTGATTCAATTCCATAAGGTGCTTCGGTTATTGTTGACGGATTAATCCATAAATCTATACCATTTTTTAGCATTAATTCTTGTAATTTAGTTCTTAATTCAAGTTGCCCTTTTATAGCAGATTCTATTTCTGATTTTTTTACTTTTTGCCCATCTTTAATAATTTGTTTTGTATGAAAGCGGTATAAGTTTTCATATTTTTTAAACCAATCTTTATGAACTTCTGATATTTCGGCAGAAACCATTAACTTATGAGTTTGATTAATTTTCTCAATATTTTCAAATGTCGTAATTCGTTTTATTGTAAATCCGTTGTTTTGTAATTTTTCAATATTTTTTTCAAAATTTTCTAAAACAATTTTATCTGCCTGATTTAAATATTTTCCTTCGGGTATTCCTAAAATAGGTAAATTTTTGTTTGATAATTTATTATTCCAGTTATCACATAAAACTTTTGCTATAAGTTCAATTCCTTCAATATCTTGCGTGAAAAAACCAACGTGGTCGGCAGATGGTGAAAATGGAATTACTCCATCGGTTGCAATTCTGTCATAGCTTGGTTTAAAGCCAATTATTCCGCAAAAGGATGCAGGGCGAGAAATAGAACCTATTGTTTGAGTTCCTAATGCAACATGGCAAAATCCTGCTACAACTGCTGCTGCTGAACCGCTACTTGAGCCTCCTGGTGTATGGTTTATGTTTACTGGATTTCGAGTTATTCCTGGTTCAAAATAAGCAAATTCTGTTGTAACAGTTTTTCCAAGGATTAATGCTCCAGCGTTTTTTAATTTTGTAACCGAACTAGCTTCTTTTCCATCAAAAAGTTCGGGAGGAAGTTTTGAACCTGCTTTTGTTTTAAAACCATCGACTCTGAAAATATCTTTGACACCAACAATTACACCGTACAATTCAGACTGTTTGTCAATTTTTTCAATATCATTTAAAAGTCTGTTCAGTCTGTTTTCTTCCCATTTCAAAGCATGTATTTTGGGTTCTGAATTTTCAATTTTTATAATTACTTTTTCAATATCTGTTTGTAAATCAGTAGAATTATTTTTAAGTTTTTTTAGTTCTTCTGATAGAAAGAGTTTGCTTGTAAAATTTAATTTCATTTGTTTTTATTTTTTTTGACAGGATTTACAAGATTTACAGGTTTTGTCGTTTTAATCTTGTTAATCCTGTAATCCTGTCTAAATTTTTTTTTCATTATCGACAGGTATAAGTAATTTATAACAATAAATTAATCACTCAATTGGGTAGTAATTATATCCAGCTAAATTTAATCCTAAAGTGTCGGAAGAATATCCTGCAAAAATACCGTATCCATTTTCGATATTGTTGTAAACCTGAACAGGTTCGGCAAACGGATTTCCTTTTACACTTTGATATAAATTGTATGATTTGCTGTATAAAAAGTAATCTTCACTAACAGAATTTAATACAACCAATACTTCATTATTTGTGTTTGGAAAGTTATATTTATCTATATTAATTATTATAACGTATTCTTTTCCATTAATAAAATCGTCTGAAAAGAAAGCAGTTGCGTTATTTTGCATTGATTCAATAATTAAATCAGTACTCGTGAAGTAGATAGGATAGTAGTTGTTTAATTGTATATTTTGTGAACTTTTGATGTAACTATTTTGATTTTTTACAAAGACGTTTAAGCTATAAAAATTCTTAACCGACTCATTATCTTTAAATTTAATTTTAAGTTGATATTGAGGATAAGAATTTCCACCATTTTGATTCATTCCAGTATTATTATTTGTTGTATAAACAGTTGATGTATCAATTGATATGATTTTTATTGGCATTGGAATCATATTTTCAGAATACGCATCTTTTAAATCGGGATATGATACATTAACTTTATATAATTTATCAAAAGATGGGATAAAAGTATTTGCTATATAATTTCCATTATTAATGTTAGTGAGTTTTTCTTTAAAAACATTATTTTCATAGATATTAACTATTGCATCATCTAATAATTTTGATTCTTTATTGTCAAGTATATGAAGGCTTTTGCTAATGTTTATTATTAATGATTCGTTATTATTGAAAAAGCTATTTATTACAATTTTTCCTTCTTTTGAAGGTAGTTCAACATCAATAACTTTTCTACAAGAATAAAATGTAAAAGTGAAAAGTATAAAAAGTATAAGATAATAGCAAGATTCAAATAGTAATGTCTGAAAGTTGCTAGTTATAAACTCTTTACGTCGATAACTTATATATTTTTTTAATATATAATTACTGTTTAACATAAGCTAATCTTCTTCAATAGTTTGACTTACTTTAGTTTTCCCAAATTTAAAACTATAACTGAACGATGGTATTAATGGGAATAAACTATATTTAACTAATATTTTATTACCGTAAGTATCATTTTCAAAATTTAGAAAGAATGGATTTTTACGATTATAGACGTTATAAATTCCAAAGCTTATTGTACGTGTTCCCCTTTTTTTTTCTTTTGTTAAATTAATTGATAAATCTAAACGGTGATAACTTGGCATACGATAACTATTTCGACTTTCGAAATGTTCAATTTGGTCGTAATAAGTTTGTTCGTAACCTCCGTAATCAAAACCGGAATTATTAATATTTGAGTTATATTTTTCTGTAGCAAGTGAAACTGCATTTCCTGTTCCGAAAACCCAAACCATTCCTACATCAATATGGTCGTTTATTTTTTGAGTTACTGCAATTCCAATATCGTTTCTTCTATCGTAACGGTAGGGGAATGGTTTTCCAAAATTTAAAGCATCAAATTGGCGTGTTGACCACGATAAAGTATAACCAATCCAACCCGAAGTTTTCCCAAAATCTTTTCTGATTAAAAACTCCATTCCGTAAGCAAGTCCTTTTCCAACCTCAACTTTATCTTGCCAAATTGTATTTTCAGAAAATAATCCGGCACCTTCTTTATATTCGATTAAGTTATGCATAGTTTTATAATAACCTTCAATACTAACTTCAATTTTTTTAATTGTATGAACTGAAGCCAAAGCAAATTGATTTGATTTTTGAGGTGGAATATTTTCTGTAACCGGAAGCCATAAATCTGTAGGTAGTCCGATTTTAGCTGTTGTAAGCAGATGAATATATTGAACCATGTTTGTATAAGCTCCTTTTAATGACCAGTTTTCGTTCATAATAAATCTTGCTGATAATCGAGGTTGAATAGAATGATAATATTTTTCTTTAACGAAAAAACCTGAATAATGAAGCCCAACGTTAGTTTTTAATCTTGCACCAATTTTCACATCATCTTCAATGTAAGCATACCATTCGTTTCCATATATTTTTGGATTTCCAAATGTTGTATCAATAATATTTGTTGCCTTCCATGAATTAATTCCGGGATTAAACGTGTGATAAGTATCGTTTGCTCCAAAACGAATATAATGGTTAGGATTTGGTATATAATCAAAATCAATTTTTCCGGCAACGTCATTTATCCCTGAAAAGAATTGAATATTAATATCATTTTCAATTTTTGAATTATTGTTTTCCTCAGTTAAACCTCTTTCCTGAGAAACTAAAAATTTGTATCGGCTATAAGTTAACGTAGTATTACTGAAAAGCTTATCATTTATTTTATAATTCCATCTTAATGCAGAAGTAATATTTCCCCAGCCAAGATTAATTTTAACATTTTCGGTATATTTGGTTTCGTCGAATAAATATTCGTATTTACTTTTCATATAAGCTTTGTCGTTTCCCATGTAAGAGCTTAAAAACAAATGACTTTTATCAGAAAAATTATAATTTATTTTGGCGTTTAAATCATAAAAATAGTAACCGGCTGTTAGTTTTACTCCTTGGTTTTTTGTTGCCATTCGAATTAATGGTTGAGTTAGAATATCAATATAAGTTCTTCTCCCAGAAATAATAAATGATGATTTGTTTTTAATAATAGGGGCTTCAATTGTGAGTTTCGAAGAAATTAAACCAATAGAATATTCTGCCATAACTTGCTGATTATTTCCTTCTTTCATTCTGATATCCAAAACTGAAGACAATCTTCCTCCGTATCGTGCTGGAAAACCGCCTTTAATTAAAGTTACATTTTTAATTGCATCGGAATTAAAAACTGAGAAAAAACCAAATAAGTGGTCGGCATTATATACTGGAACTCCATCGAGTAAAATAAGGTTTTGGTCGGGTCCGCCACCACGAACATATAATCCGCTAGTACCTTCGCCACCTGATTGAACACCAGGTAATAACTGAATTGTTTTTATTAAGTCAACTTCGCCAAATAATACAGGCAAGGATTTAAGTTTTTGTAACGGAATTTCAATTACTCCGAGTTGAGTATTTTCAATAATATTATCAGATTTTTCGCCTATTATTACAACTTCTGAAAGCTCAATTGTTGAGTTAAGGGAATAATTAAAAGTTTGATTCGAATTTAAAAAAATATCTTTTTGAATAGTTTTAAAACCAACGTAAGAAATTGTGAGTTTAACGTTTCCTTCAGGCAAAGTAAGACTAAAAAAACCATATTCGTTAGAAGTAGTCCCTTTGAGAGAATTTGCATCGTAAACAGATGCATTAATGAGTTTTTCGCCTGTCGATTTATCACTAATATAGCCACTTATAGTGAATTTCTGACTAAATAAAAATAAAGGAAATAATAATGTGAATATAATTACTGAAAATACTCTCATACAATAAAATTTACCAATGCGAATATAAACGAAATTGTACAAATTTTATTATTGTTTTTCATTTATACTGAATCTTAGTAAATTTGCGAAGCAAAATTCGCTTTGAGTCAGTATAATATTTTAGGAGTATAATTTGAAAATCTTTGATGTAATTATAATAGGTGCAGGACCAGCCGGTTGTACGGCGGCTTTGACTTTTAAAAATTCAACTTATAAAGTTGCCTTAATAGATAAACATAACTTTCCAAGAGAAAAAGTATGTGGAGACGCATTGTGTGACAGGTCAATAAATTTACTTAAAAAACTTTCCCCTTCTTACTTTGAAGAATTTTTAAAATTAGGGACAACCAAAAAGATAAATAAAACTAATATTTTTTATAACGGAAAAGTTTTTAAATTCGGATTCGATAATTACGGATATACTATTGAAAGAAAGAAGTTTGACTATTTTCTATTGTCGTTAGTAAAAAGAGATTGTCAAAATGTTTCCCTTTCT
>Ga0154360_1013_pt3 | contig 15912 bp, 6 predicted proteins | sample RifGroA2_FD_115888 | JGI IMG/M metagenome (GOLD analysis project Ga0154360, IMG submission 115888) | Bacteroidetes bacterium GWA2_30_7 | reverse complement strand
AATCACAAGCTGTAATAACATCAGTTCCTGTATTACTGTAATTAATTGTCAAATCTAAAGTTACAACCGAATCGCAACCATCTGTATTTGTTAATGTGAAAGTTGCAGAGTTGTTACTTGAAGTGTAGGTATTTCCATCAATCCAATCATAAGAATCACAAGCTGTGATAATATCAGTTGTTGCATTTGTGGGATTAACTGTTAAATCTGTAATAATTATACTATCACAACCTAATGTAGTTGCTAAAGTATCGTAATATAAACCGGCAACATTTTGCTCTGCTCCTTGTACAAAGTACGTTTCGTTATCACAAATTACAGGAAATTCATAAGTAATAACTTCTGTAGGGTCTGAAATAGTATCAGATATTGAACTTACACAAAGATTTGCATCAGTAATAGTTACCGTATAAATTCCTGCAATTAATCCATTTATATCTTCAGTAGTTTCAGTATCCGACCATTCAAAACTATAAGGAGTAGTTCCGCCAGATACAGTTAAATCTATTGAACCATTGTTTCCGCCAAAGCAAAGATTATCTGTTACTGAAGTTGAGGATAATACTTCGGTTGGTTCCGAAACTATTACATCCATTGAAGTAACAGGACAATTTTGAAAATCGGTAATTGTTACAGTATAAGTTCCGGCAATTAAGTTTGAAATAGTAGCTGTTGAATCACCCGATGCCCAATCGAATGTGTAAGGAGTTGTTCCTCCGGTTAATGTCAAATCAATCTGACCATCGCTTCCGCCAAAGCAATTAACATCAGTAATATTTGTTGTTAAAGAAAATGTATTGGGTTGTCCAACGGTAACACTGTCGTTTGTACTACAAGAGTTTGCATCAGTTACTGTAAAATAATAAGTATCAGCAACCAATCCTGAAATATCCTCAGTTGTAGCAGTGTTTGACCATGTGTAAGAATATGGACTTGTTCCACCCGTAACAGTTAAATCAATACTTCCGTCAGAATTTCCAAAACAATTTGCATTAATAAAAGATGCAGAAAGGGATAATATCGCAGGTTCTGTAACTGTTAAAGAAATAATTGTTTCGCATAAACCTGCATCAGTAATAGATAATAAGTAATTACCAGATGATAATCCTGATATATCTTCTGTTATTGCTAAATTAGACCAAGCAAATACATAAGGAGTTGTTCCACCGGCAATAGTAACATTAATTGCCCCATCAGAAAATCCATTACAACTTGCATTGGTAATTACTGTATCAGTAACAGTTGGAGCGCCAAAATTATTTACTATATAATTATTTGTGTAAGTACAACTATTTGCATCAGTTATTGTTACAAAATAATTATCGGCATCTAAATTAATATTATCTTCAGTTGTAACTAAATTAGACCAGTTGAAGGTATAAGGTGAAGTGCTTCCCGAAACAGTCAGGTAAATTGAACCATCAGTAGCTCCACATGCTGCATCGTTAACACTATCGGTAACAGCAAAATCTGTTGGTTGAGCAACTATCACATCCATTGATGTAACAAGACAACTTTGTGAATCGGTAATTGTAACAGAATAAGTTCCTGCTATTAAGTTAATAACTGTTGCAGTTGATGCTCCTGATGCCCAATTATAAGTGTAAGGGCTTGTTCCACCTGTTAATGTTAAATCAATCTGTCCATCATTTCCACCATAGCATGTAACATCAGTAACATTTGTTGTTAGAGAAAATGCTACAGGTTCGGAAATTGTTACTGAATCAATAGTTTGACACAAATTAGCATCAGTTACAGTAACATAAAAAGTTCCGATTGATAAACCCGAAATGTCTTCTGTAGTTGATGTATTAGACCATACAAATGAATAAGGAGTTGTTCCACCGGTAACTGTTAAATTTGCCGAACCATTTGAACCTCCATTACAATTTACATCTGTTCCAACAATTGATGCTGATAAAACAGCAGGTTCGGTAATAGTAACTGAAACAGAACGTAAACAGAAATTACCATCTTCAATTGTAACAGTATAAACATCGGGCGATAATCCGGTAATATCCTGAGTTGTAGCTGAATTAGACCATGAATATGTGTAAGGAGTAACACCACCTGTAACTTCTAAATCAATTGCTCCATCATTATCACCGTAACAGGTAATATTAGTTTCGGCAATAGTAGGTGAAACTACTGTAGGTTCAGTAATAGTTATATTTTTAACTATTTCGCATAAATTATTATCTGTAATTGTTACAGAATAACTTCCAGCACTAACAAGACTTATTGATGAAGTTGTTGCAGCATTTGACCAAAGATAAGTGTAAGGTGAAGTTCCACCTGAAACAACAAGTGTAGCTGAACCGTCAGAGCTACTATAACAACTAACAGGAGTTTCAGAAATTAAGGCTGTTAAAGAATCGGGCTCTCCAATAGTTATTGAATCTCTAATTGTGCATAAATTAGCATCAGTAACAGTAATATAATAATTCCCACCGCTTAAACCTGATATATCTTGTGCAGTAGCTAAATTTGACCATGTATAACTATAAGATGTTGTTCCTCCAAGAACTGATAAATCAATTGCTCCATCGGCTGCACCATAGCAACTTACATCAGTACGAATCATAGAAATTGATAAAGTATCGGGTTCAGTAATTGTTACAGAGTCGCGTTTTTCGCATAAATTAGCATCCGTTACAGTTACATAATAAGTTCCAACAGGTAAGCCGGTAAGGTCTTCAGTAGTTTCAGCATTTGACCATAAATAAGAATATGGAGAAGTACCACCGCTTACAGTTAAATCGGCACTACCATCACCATCACCATTACAAGTAATATTAGTACCTGCAATTGTATCTGAAAGTGAAGTTGGTTCGCTAAGAATTATTGTTGAATCAACACTACATAAATTTGCATCAGTAATTGTTACAACATAAGTACCTGCATTTATACCTGAAATATCTTCGGTAGTTGCTGTATTTGACCATTCAAAAGTATAAGGAGTTATGCCTCCAACTACTGTTATATCTAAAGAACCGTTATTATCTCCATTGCATAAAGGCATTGTTGTAGTATAAGAATCAATTTGAATAATATCGGGCTGTAAAACACTGAATGAATTATTTAACGTACAATTATTAGCATCTGTAACAGTAACAGTATATGTGCCGGCAATTAATCCGCTAATATCTTCTGTAGTAGCAGTATTTGACCATTCGTAAGTATAAGGGCTTGTTCCTCCGGAGACATTAATATCAATAGCGCCATCAATATCACCATTACAAGATAATATGTTATTGTTGCCAAATAATAATACATCATCAATTTCCCAAGCATAACCAAAGCCTGACTGGGGATCCATATCTTGTGTACTTCTGAAAGTAAATCTAATTTTAACATTGGATTTTTCTGCAGCGACAGTAGAAATGTCTAATACTTCAGTAGAAGGATTTGTAGAGGCTTCATTTTGAGCATATAATTGATGCAATTCGTAACGTGTTGATGTTGCGAAATCATCACTACTTACATATACCAAAGTGCTATCAAAATATTTTGTATAATTCTCTTGAAATGTTAAATAAACAATATCGTGAGAAGTGCAATTAATTCCATTTGAAGTTGTCAAACTTGCCCATTGATTATCACCAACTGCACCAAGTGCATCAGAATCAAACAATGCATAATTGCCTCCGGATGTTGAAGCAATAGCTCCCATTACGCTACTATAAGTTCCCGTAGGAGCATCAGGTCCAATTAACCATGAATCAGTATATCCTCCCTGAGTTGTCAATGTCCAGTCTGTAGGATTAGAAAAATCATTTCCCCAAAAATATTGGACAGAATTTAATGAAATTACATCAGGTTCAGTAATTGTAACTGACGAATTAGCTTCACAGGAATTTATATCAGTAATAGTAACTGTATAAGTTCCGGCAGCCAATCCTGTTACATCTTCTGTTGTAGCAGCATTTGACCACGCAAAAGTAAAAGGTGATGTGCCTCCGGTAAATAGCATGTCGGCAGCACCATCTGAAAAACCATTACAGGTTACATCTGTTGGAGTAATTGAACTGATTAGTAAATTACATTCCATTAATTTGACATTATCTAATCCAATAAAATCACCTTCATTTACATTATCTGCAACATGTTCGTTGAAAGCAATATAAATATTTTGGCCAGAATATGCATCTAAGTTAATTTGAAATGAAGTCCAATTTGTAGGACTAAGTTCAGCTTGGGTTATTGCTAACAATGTGGTTGTAAAATCTGTAGTTGAATTGCCGGCTATTGAGACTTTTATATCAACATTATCTGCATAATCTGAGAATAAAAATATATCGAAAGATAATTGATATCCTGTTGCAGGAATACTAAACTGAGGAGTAATTAACCATTGGTCGTTAGATGAGGCTCCACCGGTAGTATAGGTACAATATGCACTTATATTACCATCTGAAGAAGTAATTGTAGAACCGGCACTCCAACCAGGCAAAGGAGTTGTTCCACTTGTTATTGAAGCCCATCCTGTACCTCCATCAGTATTAGCTTTAGTCCAGCATTGAGGAGGAAAAGTAACTCCTTCAAAACTTTCTGTCCATGGGTAAGTGCTTACCATATCACATAATGTTGTAAAAGAAAATGGACCAACCCATGCACTTGTATTTCCACCACCACAATCGGCTTGTTCATAAAATTCATAATCTGTGGCAGAAGTTAATCCACTTGCAGGGTAAGTTGTTGATACAAGTCCTGTAACCATACTTCCTGTTCCCTGAACAAAACCTGCTCCACCATATTCTAAGTTCCATAATGTTTCGACACCACCGGCAGTCCAAGCTAAATCGGCAGAAGTTGTTGTAACATTAGAATCTAATAATGTGGTAGGTTCAACACACGTTACTTCTTCGAGCGATACATCGTCAACAAATACATACCTGTTATTAGCATCGCTATAAGCATGAAAACCTATGTAATAAATTCCGCTGCTTGAAACAGTAAATGTACTGCTTGATAATTGATATGTAGTGTTACTAATAGTACCAAGGTCAACTATTAACGAAGTCATTGAAGCAGATGCAGGACTATTGCCAATAGATACATTTAATTTTTCGGGTTTAGTATTATCAAATACTCTATAATAAAATTTCAGATTATAAAATGAACCGGCTGTAAGATTAAGGCATTTTGTATAAAGCCAATCATTTGCAGCATTTGTAGTGCTATATTCGTAAGCAGCAACAATACTTCCTGAATTAGCATAAGTTGGAGCATTATAAAAACCCCAATTTGAAGCATCTGAATTAACATCTTCGGTTGTCCATCCTACATAGCTTGATGTTTCAAAATCTTCGGTAAAAGGTATTGTGTATGGTGCAACATTTATTATGGTATAAGTACTTGTATCGTTATTCAAATCGCCGTCTGTAAGTAAAGATGTATAAGATCTGAAATCGTAATTTCCATCGGCAGATAAATCGGCAGTGGCTGTAAATAAATACAGCATTGTATCTCCTGAAGCCAAAGGTCCTGCAATATTTTCGGTATTAGCTGCTCCACCATTTATTGTATATGAAACATCAAAATTACTAACGCTGCTGTCTCCAAAATTGGCAATCGAAATTATAACAGATTCAATTGTAGAATAATCACATGCAGTTTGTGGAGATGTAGATGTAATTGCAATTACACCAATGTCGTAGGGTACTTGTTCCTGAATTATTAATGTACCGCTTGCATCTTGTGGATTACCACCATAGGTATCACCCGAAATAAACCAACTTACCGATTGGTCGCCCGAAGTTCCGCCTCCTACGGTAACATTAACTGTAAAAATATGTTCACCCGGTTCTACTCCACCATAATTATTATCATCATCGCCCCAAGTAATGGTTTGTCCAACAATTGATATAAATGCTTCGTCGGGTTGTCCTTCGGTAGCTGTTGCAATTGGATCAGAACCTGAATTTATTGTGAATCCGGCAGGAAATGTTAAAGTAACCATATCGCCATATTCATCATCAGGTGTAGTAATAGTAATTGTAAATTGTAAATTCATTGTAGTACCTGCTACATATTTATTATCGCTTACTATGGTACTTGCAGAAAGGTTTTTTAACGCATTTGTTCCGTTTAAAGATATTGGTTTTTTTAAATCGGAGGTTTTTGTTACAGATTTATAACTTACTCCTGTAGTTGTTTTCGTTTTGCCGGTTTTAGTTTGCGAGAAACTATTACTTTGGGCAAATACTATCGAACTTACGATAGTAAAAATTAATAGTGTTTTTGTAAAAATTTTCATAAATTATTGCTTGATTTAGTTTAAAATGGATACAAAGATAAAATTAATTACAATTAAATTTTAATTTAAATTTAATCTTTTTTCTTAATTCCGCTATTTTAATTGGAAGTACTTTCAGTGAAAGAACCCCCGAAAAGTCGGGGCAGACTATGAATAATAGTCAATTATTTAAAGAGATGTAATATTATTATTTAAAGCATATCTGACAAGGGCGACAACAGTTTTAACATTAAGTTTTTGCATAATATTTCTGCGATGTGTTTCGACAGTTCGAAGACTTATATTAAGACTATCAGCAATTTCTTGATTATTTTTATCTTTTACAATTAATTTAATAATTTCTAATTCTCTTTTTGTAAGTAATACATTAGGTTGAATATATTCCTCGTCTTGTGAATTATTATTTGAAACGTAATTATTTAAAACTATATCAGATATTTTTTTTCCAAAATATTTGTTGCCATCTGAAATTGCATTAAGAGCAGTTATTAGTTCATTTTTATTAGAATTTTTTAGTAAATAACCATCTGCACCAGCTTTAAGCATTTGAAAAACATATTCTTTTTTATCGTGTTGTGTTAAAACCAGAATTTTAAGTTTGTTGTTGGTTTCCCTAATTTTTTTTGTTACTTCAATACCATTCATTTTTGGCATAGAAATATCAATAATTAAAATATCGGGATTTAATTCTTTTACTTTTTCGATAGTTTCAATTCCATCTCTTGCTTCACCAATAATTTCATATTCGTCTAATTGAGAAAGCATTGCGATAATTCCATCTGTTATTATGAAATGGTCGTCGGCTAATAGAATTTTGATTTTTTTCATATACTCTTTTTTTATATATTAGTCTTTTGCTTTAAATTATTCTGCAATTTTAACTGAAATAATCGGACTTTCTTCTTTTTTGATGAGCGTTGGGGTTTAGTAACATTTTTAAAGTAAGCAGCATATTTAAAGTAAGTAACACGCTTGAAGGTGGCTATGCCACGCTTCAAGGTGTTGGGATATCTATTAAAATTTCGGTTCCTTTATTAATTTCAGAAGTCAGTTGAAAAACACCTTTAAATGCGTAAACTCTTTCTTTCATACTAAATAATCCTATTCCGTTATATTTAAAATCATTATACAGATTATTCATGTCAAAACCAATTCCATCATCATCAATTGTTAAAGATATTAAATCGTCATGTTTAATTATCTGAATATTTGAGTTTTTTGCTTTCGAATGTTTAAAAATATTACTTAATGCCTCTTGGATAATTCTATATAAAGCTTTTTCAATTTTTTCATCAACTCTTTGGTCATAATTGAAAACTGCAAAATTTATATTAATTCCACATTTTGTATAGTTGTTATCAATTAAATTTCTAACTGCAACTGCTAATCCAAAGTCTTTAAGCATAATAGGAATTAAATCGTGAGCGATATTTCTTGATTCTGTAATTGCATTATCTATTTGATTTTGAATGTCAAGTATGTTTTTTTGATATTCATTATCGTTTATATATTTTTCTTTAAATTTATTTTCTATTGTAAAATAAATAGCGGTTAATATTTGACCTAAGCCATCATGAATTTCTTTTGCAATTCGTAGCCGTTCTTCTTCCTGTGCATCATTTAGGGCAATTAAATTTTCACGTCTGATATTATTAATTTTATTTTCTATATCTATTTTCTCTGTAATATCGTGGGCTACAAAAACATAACCTGATATGTTTTTATCATCGCTTTTAAGCTCAGATACAGAAATAATTACTGAAATTTCTTTACCATTTTTTGCAATAAGAAGTTTTTCTGATACAGAAAAGATGTTATTAGAATCTTTTTTAAAATTATACATTTGCGTTAAATTGTTCTTAAATAATATGTTGATATTTTTTTCTAATAATTCTTGTTTATTGTAATCTAATGAATTTTTTACTGCATTATTTAACGATTTAATGATTAGGTTTTTATCGGTAACAATTACTATATCGAAAATACTTTGAAAAATATTATCAAAATAATCTCTTGAAATTGTTGTAATATCAATGGTTTCAATCATTTTATTAAACGAATCGGCTAAAACCCCAAGTTCGTCGTCGAATTTTGAATCTATTTTTACCGAGTGTTCACCTTTTATATATTTTTCGGTTACTGTTATAAGAATTTTAATTTCTTTTAATATTTTTTTTATAAATCCTAATCCCCAAAAATAAGATGCTAACATTAAGATACTTGCTAAGAAAATTACTATTAAATTACTTCTAAAATATGATTTACTAAAAAAATCGACATGCTCATTAATTTCATGTTTTGTTTCATCAATAATAAAATTGAGTTTTTTATCAGCACCTATAATTATGTCTGAATAAATGTTTTTAAAATGACTATAATTTTCTGCACTCAACGAGTCTAAAATATTATTTTCGATATTGGTCGATAGGTTATTTATATCTTTTATAAAGTTTGCTAATAAATCTTTATCGTGATTTTGCGTAATTTCCGAATTACAAATTTTTATTTTTTCGTTAACTTGATTTAGAAAAGAAACAAGAGATGTTTTAGAAAGGTTTTTAGATTCTATGATAGAATTATTAAACAAATTTAATGAATGTTTTAACTCATGTAGTGCGTCAAGCTCGTGATACTCAATAACTATTTTATCGGAACGGCTTTTTAAAATACTTATAATATAAAGACTTGCTATAACAATAAAAATATTGATAATCAGGATTAAAAAAACACCTTTAAATAATCTTTTACTTATACTATTTTTTATGATATATTTTTTCACAATAGAGATTTAGAATTTGAGAAGTAAAAATTGCAAATAACTTTCTACTAGGCATGTGAGTTTATTTTATAGTAAATGTACGCTTTGTTTTAAATAAATCAAAACAAAATCTATATGCCTTTTAATTTTCTGAAACCTATTAACTAAAACTGTATATTAACGTGCTTTTTTTTACTAAAACATCTAGCTTTAAATCCTTATATTTGCCACACAAAAGCTAAAAAATGAAAAAAGCAAAAATATTAGTTACAGGAGGCACTGGATACATTGGTTCTCACACAGTTGTTGAACTTCAGAATAAAGGTTTTGAAGTGATTATTGTAGATAATCTTTCAAACTCACATATCGAAGTACTTGATGGAATAACCGAAATTACAGGAATTTGTCCTGCATTCGAACAATTTAATTTATGTGATTCGGAAACAACAAAAAGCTTCTTTTTAAAGCACAAAGATATAGACGCAATTATACATTTTGCTGCATTTAAAGCAGTTGGCGAATCAGTCGAAAAGCCTTTAAAGTACTATCATAACAATTTAGAATCGTTAATTAATATTCTCGAAAATATTCAGTCAAACGGCATTAAAGGATTAGTTTTTTCGTCGTCATGTACCGTTTATGGACAACCAGACGAATTGCCTGTTACAGAAGACGCTCCAATTAAAAAAGCCTTTTCGCCTTATGGAAATACTAAGCAAATTGCCGAAGAAATAATTTCAGATTTTATTTCGATAAATACTGATTCAAAAGCAATTGCATTAAGATATTTCAATCCGATAGGTGCACATAAATCATCAAAAATTGGCGAATTACCACTAGGAGTTCCAAGTAATTTAGTTCCATTTATTACTCAAACAGCAATTGGAATAAGACAACAATTAAATGTTTTTGGAAACGATTACGATACACCCGACGGTACATGTATTAGAGATTATATTAATGTTGTTGATTTAGCTAAAGCTCACGTTGTTGCAGTAGAAAGAATAATTGAAAATAAAAACAAGCAAAATTTTGAAGTTTTCAATTTAGGAACAGGTAGTGGAGCTTCGGTTTTTGAAATTATTAATTCGTTCGAAAAAGTTACAAATAAAAAGCTAAATTATAAAGTTGTAGCTCGCAGAGCCGGCGATATCGAAAAGGTTTATGCAGATACAAAGTTTGCTAACGAAGAATTAGGATGGAAAGCCGAAACTAGTCTTGAAGAAACACTATTATCGGCTTGGAATTGGGAAAAAAATTATAGAGCAAAAGTGACTAAATAATTGAAATAACCCCCGAAAAGTCGGGGCAAGCTATGACTAAAAAAAGACACACAAGAGAATGATTATAGAGAAGAGTATGACACAGCTTGTCCCGATTTATTTCGGGAAATTGCACGAATTTGCTTCTGTCAGGTGTTTTCACCTGATAGGATTGTGTTACACACTCTGTCCGAAACCTGACTGGTTTTTAGTTTCTGTCAGGTGAAAACACCTGACAGAGGCAGGGTGGATTAACTGCAACCTCAAACTTGCTGTAAATGAACTACTAACTAAATTATAAACACATGAAACATTCACGACTAAAAAGACACACAAGAGAATGATTATAGAGAAGAAACTAGCCACAGATTGCACAAATTTTCACAGATTTAAAACAACCAAAGGTTGTTTTATCTGTGCTAATTCAAATAAATCTGTGAATCAAATCTGTGTTAATTAGTGTAATCTGTGGCAAAAGAAATCATAAATATCAGCGTAAATCAGCGTCTAATTAAATTATAAACAAATGAAAATTACATTAATTTTTATTGGCAAAACTGATGAAGATTTTATTAAAGTCGGAATAGAAAAATACGTAAACAGGCTAAATCATTATATTAAATTAGATATTATTGAAATTAAAAATATAAAAATACCAAAATCTATCACAAAAGAAAATCTTAAAAGCCTTGAATACGAACAAATTAATAAACATATAATTGCTGATGATACTGTTTATTTGTTAGATGAAAATGGAAAAGAATTAACCTCAGTCGGCTTTAGTGATTTTATAAAGAAATCAATGTTGAGCAGTATAAAAAACCTTGTTTTTATTGTTGGTGGTGCTTATGGCTTTTCTGAAAAGATAGAGAAAAGAGCAATTGGTAAAATATCTTTATCAAAAATGACTTTTACACATCAAATGATTAGGTTAATTGCTGTTGAACAGATTTACAGAGCTTTTACAATTATAAATAATGAACCGTATCATCATAATTAATTTATTAACTAAGTTTGCTAATCAGAGATATTAAAGTGAAGCCTTTTAAAAATTATTCCATATTATTAATTGTTTCTATTGTACTTCTTTCGTTAGGATATTATTTTGAAATTAAAAACAATCAGGTTGTTAATCAGATAGTTGACGTAGAGTCGTTTAAGAATGTATTGTCGCAAAAACAAGCATTGCTTAAAAGTATTGTATTTCAGAACAAAGAATTATTTCAGAACAAAGAATTTAATGAAATTTTTAAGTCAAAATATTTGAATATTGATAAAAAGCTTGAAAATGAGCATTTAATATTATTAGCATTCGAAAATGACTCATTAAAATTTTGGTCGAATAATTTTATTTCGCTTGACGAAATAAATAATATTTTTAGCTCAAAAAATGATTTTATTAAGACCGGAAATTGTTGGTTGGTTAAGCAAACTTTTAAATTTGATAATGTAACTGTTTTAGGAATTATAATTATTAAAACAGAATATACTTTTGAAAATGAATTTCTTGAAAATAGTGTTAATCGTTCATTCAAATTGCCGGCTTATACTAATTTTTCGAATGTTCCAGAAACAGATGGGTTTATAATTACAAACGATAATGGAGAATTTTTACTTTCAATAATTCCTCAATTCAGATTAAAAAACAATTCAATATATATATTTTTTTCAGTACTGTTTTATGTTGCTTTTTTTATAAGTTTTTTCATATTTCTAAAAAATGTATTAAAACTATTTCGACAAAAATCATTAAGTATTTTCATTTTGCTGTTACTAATGTTTTTGTTTAGGTTTATATTATTTTATTTTAAAATCCCTTCAATATTTTATTCATTAGAAATTTTTGACCCTAAACTTTTTGCTACATCTGTATTTCTTCCAACACTTGGTGATTTTCTAATAAACGTAATATTTATATTTTATTTAATAATAGTTTTATATAATGAGTTATTTTTAATTTTACAAATACCTGCATATAAGTCATATATGTTTGTGAAATTTATAATGTTAATACTAATTTCATTTATAATTACTATATATTTATTTTCTGGTAAAATTTTAGAAAGTTTAGTTTTTGACTCTAGCATTTCTTTAGAGTTAAACAACATATTATCAATCAATTCGAGTAGTATTGTTGCATATATTGTAATATCATTATTATTTTTTATTCTAGCATTTATTACTAAATGGGTAGTCGAAATTATTTCGAACAAAATTGATAAAAAGGGATTTTATTTAACTCTGATATTTTCTTCAGCAATTTTTATATTTTGCTGTTATTTAGGCGATTATAAAATTGGATTATTATCAGTTTTACTTTCAGTATCAGTATTATTGTTATTTAAAATTTTATTCGATGGTTATGAAAATAAATGGTATTCATATGTATTTTATTTTATAACAATTTTTGTAATTTATAATGTTATAATTATTTCAGTTTCATCGAAAGAAAAAGAAGAATCAATAAGGAAATTATTAGTAACAAATCTTGCAAACGAAAGAGACCCTATAGCTGAACTTCAAATGTCTGATTTTGAAAAAGATTTACTTGAAGATAAAAAGATTAAATCAATTTTACAAAATGATTATTCGAATAAAACAGATGAATTATATAATTACTTTATTAACTACTATTTTCATGGATTTTGGAGAAAATATGATATTCAGTTAACAATTTGTAAACGAAACGATTCATTACTTATTAACGAAGCTAATAAACTTGAAAATTGCAAAAATTATTTTACTAATTATAGAAATAACATTGGAGTACAAATAGGAAATACAAATTTTTATTTTTTAGATAATATTAATGGACGAATTAGTTATTTGGCTGAATTAGATTATATTATAGATAGTAATAATTCTGTTTATGTTTATGTTGAGCTTGATTCAAAACTTCAAACAGAACAGCTTGGCTACCCTGAATTATTAATTGAAAATAAAATAAAAAGTAAAAGAAAATTTGAAGGTTATTCTTATGCAAAATTTAGAGATAACAGACTGGTTTTTCAATTTGGAAATTTTTCGTATAATTTATCTCTTAATTATTATGGAGAATTTAGAAATGAATTTGAATTTTTAGACAAAGATGATTTTAATCATCTGATTTATAAAGTTAACGATAACAACTTTATAGTACTTAGTAAACCTTCACATGGTATTTTTAATTATATCGTCTTTTTTTCGTATTTATTAGTAATGTACGTTATTCTTTATTTATTGATTTTACTTTTTAATATTAATAAATTGAATATTATTAAATCTATTAATAATCTGATATTTAGAATACAAATAACTTATATTGGAATAGTATTATTAAGCTTGTTTGTAATTGGCGGAGGTACAATATATTATAATATAAAACAGTTTGAGAAAAAACAACTTGAAAAAATTAGTGAAAAAGCTCAATCTATTTTAATTGAGTTAGATGGAAAATTTGCAAACGAAAAATCACTTTTACAGCTAGATTCCTATAATATTAATTATTTACTAGTAAAATGGTCAAATGTTTTATATGCAGATATTAACCTTTATGCACCTGATGGAAAGTTGATAGCATCATCAAGAAAAGAAATTTTTGACAAAGGACTAGTTGGGAATTATATTGATGCAGATGCGTATTGTGAGTTAGCAATTAATAAAAAATCAGAATATGTTCATAATGAGAAAATTGGGAAACTCGAATTTTTATCAGCTTATGTTCCGTTTTTTAATAATGATGGTGAAATATTAGCATTTGTAAATCTTCCATATTTTACAAAGGAGTATGTTGTAAGAAATGAAATATCTTCGCTAATAATAACAATAATTAATATTTTTATTTTTCTAATATTAATTACTATTTCTCTTACATTACTAGTTTCAAAGAATATTACAAAACCTTTAAGGTTGATTCAGAATAAGATGAGCGAAATTGAATTGGGTAAAAAGAATGAATTAATAAATTATAATAGAAAAGATGAAATTGGAAATTTAATAATACAATATAATCGACTCGTTTTGGAATTATCGGAAAGTGCTGATAAATTAGCTAAAAGCGAACGGGAATCGGCTTGGCGTGAAATGGCAAAGCAAATAGCACACGAAATAAAAAATCCTCTTACACCAATGAAATTGAGTATTCAGCTATTATTAAAGTCGTGGAACGATAAAGACATAAATTGGGAGCAACGATTTAATAAAATTTCTCAAACTCTTATCGAACAAATTGATTCGTTATCAGCCATTGCATCAGAATTTTCGGGATTTGCACAAATGCCTCAATCAAAAAAAGATAGCATTAATTTGATTGATAAAATAGAATTGGCAGTTAATACCTTTAGTAATGATGAAAACATTTCAATAACAACAAATTATAATGGAATTACAACAGCCAATGTTTTTGCAGATGGTGAACAGATATTAAGAGTTTTTAATAATTTGCTTAAAAATGCAATACAGGCAATTCCTAATGATAGAAAAGGAATAATTATTATACGTTTGTCAAATAATAAAAATACGATAATATTTGAAATAAGCGATAATGGAAAGGGAATATCCGATTCACAAAAGGATAAACTTTTTCAGCCAAACTTTACAACTAAAACAAGTGGGATGGGGCTTGGTTTAGCAATTGTTAAAAATATTGTTGAAGGAATAGGAGGAAGAGTTTGGTTCGAGACAGAGGAGAATGTAGGAACATCGTTTTTTGTTGAATTTAAAACTGCGTAAAATAAAAAAAGCCGAAATTCAAATCTCAGCTTTAATGTACCCGGGGCGGGAATTGAACCCGCACAATCATAATGATTACAGGATTTTAAGTCCTGCGCGTCTACCAATTCCGCCACCCGGGCGAATTTTAAAGAACTTTTTGAGCGGGAGACGAGACTCGAACTCGCGACCCCGACCTTGGCAAGGTCGTGCTCTACCAACTGAGCTACTCCCGCAACTTTTCGGACTGCAAAATTAATCTTTTTTTGAATAAATCAAAAGATTATTTAAAAATAAAAGGTATTATTTTCTTGGTCCAAAATCATAGTCCATTGCTTCTACATCAGACCAATTTTGATTTCGTTTAATTCTGGAAACTTGCATTTCGCTAATGCAGAAAAGTTTAGCTATAACATTTTGTCTAACACCACGTTTAAGCATAGTTTTTAAAATAGTTACATCTTCTGAAGTTAGTTTAGATTTTGTAACAATTCTGCCTTTAGTTCGTCGTTCGTCTAATAAACGAGAATGAATTCGTTTGTAGCTTTCATCTCTGTTAACCCATTGCAAATTTTGTGCTTGGTTATTTTTTTTATCCCAATCTAAGTGTATTACAACTGTTTCGTCTTTTTTTGTTTTTGGAACAAATTCTTCAGCTACTAGCTTGTGTACATAATGAGTTTTTGTTTTTTCGTTAATTTTAAGATTAACTACTAAAAAACCTCTAATTACACCTGGCTGAATAATACGACCGTCAACTTTATTATAAAAGAAGCTTTTAACTCTTCCATAATTACTGACTTCGTACATGTTATCAGTTACTACAATTGGTTTCCACTCTTCGTCATTTACACCACGAAGTTTTCTGATTGCTCTTTTTTTAGTTTTAATTTTTGTTTTCATACCTTTTAATTTTTTAACTCTTATTATATAAGAAAGAATAA
>Ga0154360_1244_pt1 | contig 15959 bp, 3 predicted proteins | sample RifGroA2_FD_115888 | JGI IMG/M metagenome (GOLD analysis project Ga0154360, IMG submission 115888) | Bacteroidetes bacterium GWA2_30_7 | reverse complement strand
GAAGTCTTTGGCAACTGTATGTGCATTTTCCCATAAAATTAAAGCTGTATCAGGGTTATTAAGATAAACTTGCTCACCCCATGTTAAAAAGGCATTAATCCTAGTTGTGTCGTGCTTGGCGGTTTTAATTACTTGACGGATAGAGTCAATGATTTGGTTTTGCTCAGAGTTCGATTGTGCATAAATTGTCTGAGCCACTAAATTCAAAATGATTAATGTGATTAGTATGATTTTAACTGATTTCATTTTGTTTCAAATAAAGTTATATTCTTATTCCCATTATTGTAATATCATCGGTTTGTTCATATTGAACGCCATTGTCATTTGTCCAGTTTTCTAAAGCATTTTCAATGATTTTTTTCTGTTCCTCCATTGACAATTGACAATTTGCAATAAGCAATTGTTTTAAATTTTTGGTCAAAAACTTTTTACCATTTGGACCACCAAACTGGTCTTGAAAACCATCTGTTAATGTGTAAATTACATCGCCTTTTTGTAATTCAAATTCGTGTTGGATAAATGAAATTTGGTCTTTGTCGTGTTTGCCAATTGGCATTTTGTCATGCACTAATTCAATCAGTGAATTTTCACGGATTATCCAAATAGGATTATTGGCTGCTGAATATGTAAGTTTTTGGGTTTCATAATCAAAACAAATTAAGCTTGCATCCATTCCATCCTTTCCACCATCTGGGCTACCATCTTTTTTTAAGCGTTCAATAATTGTTTTGCGGGTATGGTTTAGGATTTCTGAAGGCTCGCAAATGCCTGATTCAACGGCTTTTTCAAGCGAAAAAATATTTAAAATACTCATAATTGCTCCCGGAACCCCATGTCCTGTGCTATCGGCAGTGGCTAATGCAAAATTTCCATTTTGTAATTTTCCAGCCCAGTAAAAGTCGCCGCTTACAACATCTTTGGGTTTAAAGAAAACAAAATAGTTGGTTTCGTCTTCAAAAGATTGCTTTCCCGATGAAGAATCGTGACTGGCAGTGCCTCGCAAGGACGTATTTAGGTTATCGTCTAATAATTCTTTAGTTGCTAAAAAACTTCGTTGAATTCGTTCTGCATAATTTATACTGTCGGTTACTTCTTTGTGAATTTCTTCGATATGCTCTTTTTGCTCTGTTACTAGGTCTCGTTGAGTTTCAATTTCATCGCGTTGTGCTGAGATTTCTTCTTTTTGTTGAGAAAGAATAACGTTTGCAATTTTCTTTTGTATAAACAAACGATAAATGATAATTGAAAAAATTAAAATAATTAAAAAACCAATGATAAAAGAATATATTACAACACGCTGCTTATTTTTTACTTCTTCGCTACGAGAGAGTTCAATGTTTTTAATTTCCATTGCTTTTGCATTGCTAATGCTATCGGTCGCAGATTTCTTTTCGTATTCGTATTTAGCTTGTTGCTTTTGAGTTTTTTTATAGTTTTCTTGGTTTTGAATGCTGTCGTGCATTAGTATTTCTTCTTTTAAGTATTCGTAAGCTAAATGGTAGTTGCCTTGTTTTTCGTAAATCTGTTTAAGCCTTCTTGTTGCACTTTCAATATTTTCGGGAAAGCCAAGCTCTTTGCTTAATTGATATGATTTTTCGCAGAACGTTTTTGCATTTCGTAGTTCGTTTTTCTGTAAATATATAGCTCCTATGTTGTTAAAAGAGACTGCCATTCCCTGTTTATCGCCAATTTCTTCACGGATTTTAAGACTTTTTCTGTAATATTCTATAACCATTATTATTAATGAATCGCTACCGATAAGGTCTTGTCGGGACTTCGCTATGCTCGCCTGTTGGTCGTAAATTGTTCCGATGTTGTTAAAAGAGTTAGCAACTCCCTTTTTATCGCCAATTTCTTCACGGATTTTAAGACTTTTTCTGTAGTATTCCATAGCCTTAGTTATTAAAGAATCGCTACCTGCAAAGTCTTGTCGGGACTTTGCTACGCTCACCTGATAGTTGTAAATAGCTCCGATGTTGTTAAAAGACTCAGCCATTCCCTTTTTATCGCTAATTTCTTCCTGAATTTCAAGACTTTTGTTGTAGTATTCAATAGCTTTGGGAATGTCGCCTTGATTTTTGTAAATAGCTCCGATGTTGTTAAAAGAACAAGCCATTCCCTTTTTATCGCCAATTTCCTCCTTGATTTTAAGACTTTTGTGAAGGTTTTCAACAGCATTAGGAATGTCGCCCTGATCGTTATAAATCATTCCAATGTTGTTAAAAGAGGTTGCCATTCCCTTTTTATCGCCAATTTCTTCCTTGATTTTAAGACATTTGAGGTAGTATTCAATAGTCTTGGGAATGTCGCCCTGATTGTAGTAAATAACTCCAAGGTTGTTAAAAGAGGCTGCCATTCCCTTTTTATCGCTAATTTCCTCATAGATTTTAAGACTTTTGCTGTCGTATTCAATAGCCATGGGAATGTTGCCCTTCATTTGATAAATATATCCGATGTTGTTGAGTGAGGAGGCTAAAAGTTTCTTGGTAGTTCCGGCAATCTGGGTGCCAGGGTGGGAAGCGAGAAGGTCATTGGCAATTTTTTCAGATATTTTCCATAATGAAATTGCTGAATCGGGTAACTGCATATAAATTTGTTCTCCCCAAGCAGAATAAGCATTAATCTTTGTGGTATCGTGTTTAGCGGTTTTTATAACTTGGCGGAGGGAATCTATGGTTTTTGTTTGGGCATTTGTCTGAACCACTGATTTTATTAAAATGATTAAGATGAATATAAAGAGGTTTGAGGTTTGAAGTTTGAGGTTTGAGGTTGCAAATCGAGTCGTCATTGCGAGATACGAAGCAATCTTTTTGAGGTTATGTTTCATTGTTATATTGTTAAATTGTTACTGATGCTGTAAATTCTAAATTCTTATTCCCATTATTGTAATATCATCTATCTGTTCACCATCTCCAATCCATTCAACCAATGTTTTTTCCAAAACCTGTTTTTGCTCCTCCATTGGCAATTGGCAATTAGTAATAAGCAATTGTTTCAGGTTTTTTGTCATAAATTTTTTGCCTTTTGGTCCGCCAAATTGGTCTTGAAATCCATCTGTTAATGTGTAAATTACATCGCCTTTTTGAAGTTGAAATTCGTGTTGAGTGAATGATATCTGGTCTTTGTCGTGTTTGCCAATGGGCATTTTGTCGGGGTTGAGTTCGATGAGTTTGAGGTTTAAGGTTTGAGGTTTGAGGTTGGCTGAAGCATCCTCGCCTGTAACATGAACCTCTGGTTCGTCCAACAATCCAGAGGATTGTGTTACAGGACGGATTATCCAAATTGGGTTATTAGCTGCTGAGTATGTAAGTTTCAGGTTTTCAAAATCGAAACAGATTAAACTTGCATCCATACCGTCTTTTCCACCTTCGGGGCTACCGTCTTTTTTTAAGCGTTCGATAATGGTTTTGCGGGTGTGGTTGAGGATTTCTGATGGTTCGCAAATTCCTTGTTCTACAGCTTTTTCGAGTGATGAAATATTTAAAATACTCATAATTGCTCCAGGAACTCCATGACCTGTGCTATCGGCTGTGGCAAGGGCAAAATTTCCGTTTTGTAATTTTCCTGCCCAATAAAAATCTCCGCTTACAACATCTTTGGGTTTAAAGAAAACAAAATAGTTGGTTTCGTCTTCAAAAGATTGCTTCGTACCTCGCAATGACGGAGGGGTCGAAAGAGATTGCTTTCCCGATGAAGAATCGGGACTGGCTGTGCCTCGCAATGACAAATTTAGGTTTTCATCTAATAATTCTTTTGTTGCCAGAAAACTACGCTGGATTCGTTCTGCATAGTTTATACTGTCGGTTACTTCTTTGTGAATTTCTTCGATGTGTTCTTTTTGCTCCGTAACTAAATCTCTCTGAGTCTCTATTTCATCTCTTTGGGCGGAGATTTCTTCTTTTTGTTGTGAGAGGATAATATTTGCTATTTTCTTTTGTATAAATAAGCGATAAAGGAAAATTGAGAATACAAGAATTATTAAAAATCCTGCTAAAAATGAGAAGATTAAAATTCGTTGTTTTTTGCTTTCTGCATTTTTTCGGGCAAGGGTTTCGTTTTGAAGAAGTTTTTCTTTTTCGAGTTTTTGAATTGTTAATTCTCTTTTTTCTGATTCGTATTTTGCTCCCATTTCGGCTAAGGATTTGGTTTTTTCTTCGGAGAACATGCTGTCTTTGGTTGCGATGAATATTTCAGCAAATTTGATAGCTTCTTTAAATCTTCCAATTTTAATATAGGCATTTTTTAAACTTTCTGCAGCATTATTTTTAGTAGGTAAAGCATCAATTTCAACCGCTAAATCATAAGCTCTAATTCCATATTCTATCGCTTTATTTAAGAAACTAAATCGTTGATTTTCATTTAAAATACTCGAATCGGCTAATGAAATATTTAAGTCAGCAATATTTAAATATATAATTGCCAATCCGTTTATATCATTAAGTTCTTGTTTGATTTTCAATGCTTTGAGATAATATTCTGTTGCCTTATCGAAATTGCCTTGTTTTTTGTAATTACTTCCCAGATTACTGTAACAATTAGACATTTCTTTCTTATCATTAATCTCTTCTACAATTTTCAAAGCATTTTGTATATATTCAATTGATTCTTCATAGTTTCCTTTTTCAAAATGGACTCCAGCTATATTATTGTAGCAATATATCATTCCTATTTTATCGTTAAGTTCTTCTGAAATTTTTAATGATATTTGATAGTATTCAATTGCTTTATAATAACTTCCGATTTTATAATAAACCTGACCAATAAAGTTATAACAATAAGTCATTCCACTTTTGTTATTAAGTTCTTCTTCAATTTTTAATGATTTAATAAAATATTCAATAGCATTATCGTAACTGCCTTGAAGAAAGTGAACGATTCCGATATAACTGTAACATTTTGACATTAATTTTTTACCAATTGTTACGGTTGCAATATCGCTTGAACCATTAAATCCTTCACCTATTTTTAAAGCTTTTTGATAATATTCAATAGCTTGAGCATAATTGCCCTGCTCTTTGTGGATGATTCCGATATAGCTAATGGAGGTTGCTTTTAGTGAAAGGAACTTCCGTTCTAAATTCGTCATGTTATTTATACCCGACAAATTTGTTGGATACTCATTGAGGGAAGCAGAAATGTTCTCTTCGGAAAGGTTAAATGCTTTTTGATAAAAAAATATTGCCGAATCTGGCATATTATATTCATAAATATCGCCAATATTAAGAAAAAAAAGAATGCGAGTTGTATCGCGTTTAGCCTGTTTAAAGGCGTTCCAGAGGGAATCAAATATTGGTTTTTGTGCATAAATATTGTCTGAACCACTGATTATTGTGATTAATACGATTAGTATGATTTTTATTGCTTTCAGATTGTTTATTTTTTTCAATAATAATTAAATTCTAATTCCCACAATTGTAATATCATCAATTTGCTCTCCATCTCCAATCCATTCAACCAAAGTTTTTTCAAGTATTTTTTTTTGCTCTTGCATTGGTAATTGGCAATTTTCGAGTAATAATTTTTTTAAATTTTTGTACATAAATTTTTTTCCAATTTTATCACTAAGTTGGTCAGCATATCCATCTGTACATAAATAAATTATATCGTTACTAAATAATTTTATGGTTTGATTATTGAACGAATCCATACGAATATTTACCGATACGGGCATTTTATCACTTTTTAATTCAATCATTAAATTTTCTGTGGATTCAATAATTTGATAATTGGACAATTGTATTAAATCATCAGTATTAAAGTCATTTTGTTTTCTAATAATATAAAGCGAATTATGTGCTCCAGAATATCGGCAAACAAGCGTTTTTGTATTTAAAATGCAAAATGAAATATCTAGTCCGTCGTAATTATCGCTTAACGGTTCGTTTTGCTTTAACGATTGAATTATGTGTAAACGAAGCTGATTTAATATTTCAGAAGGGTTTAATTCTTTAGAATTGTTAGTTATTTCACTAAGAAACGAAATTCCAAGAAGACTCATAAATGCACCTGGAACTCCATGTCCGGTACAATCGGCTATACAAAAAATTATATTATCGTTCTTTTTTGTCAACCAATAAAAATCGCCACTAACAATTTCCTTTGGCTTGAACAATACAAAAGAATTGGAGAAATATTTCTGAAACTCATTAATGCTCGGAAGTATTGAGCTTTGAATACTTTTTGCGTACTTAATACTGCTTGTTATCTGATTATTTTGATATTGAATGCAATCTCGCTGTGATGTAATTTCTTCTTTTTGCTGAATAATTTCCTTATTTTGCTTTAATAATTGTTGGTTAAATTCTTCGAGAAAATGATTTTTTTCTTCAATATTTTGTTTTTGCTCTTTAATTATATCACGTTGTGTTAGTTCGCGAATTTTCTTATTTCTATTTGAGATAATTAAAAACAAAGATACGATTGTAAAAAGTGAACTATTTATGATATTTCCTGTTAAAATATTACTATCTTTTTGAAAGTTGATTAAACAAATTAGAAATAAAGTAAAGCTTAAAATGTAAAGAACTAATGCAACTACTTTGTTAATATAAACTGAAAAACCAATAACTAAAACCGTCAAAAGATATACAATAATTCCTCTTTCCAAAATTGTGTCGAATATTCCTGAAACAATTGTACTATTGAAAAGAATTGCAATTGAATAGAACAGAGATGCTCTTGTTCCGTATTTTTTTGTTTTACTTAACCAGAAATAAATTAAGTACGATAAACTGGAAATAAACAAAAAAATATGAAATGAAAGAAGATATTTAAAAATGGGTATGCTTAAATCGCTTATAAATGGGTCGGCAATTATTAAAATAAGACTAAATATTAGCAGAATTAATGCAAACCATCTGGCACGGTCGTGATTAATGGAACTCAATTCAGTATAAAGTGCATCTTTACTATTTGTCATAATTTAGAGTCTAAATATCAGATGACACTAAACAATAATTTTGCACTAAGTTAAAGATTTTTTGTAAGTTCAATTTGTTTTCTGAAAAATTTATAAAAATAGCTTCAATCTGTAGGCATGGTTTCTAATTTATTTCTACCAACTACTTTCGACTATACGCACTGCCTTTGTAAGGTGTTTTCACCTTACAATTGATTTCGTAAGTTTTCATACTGTCAGGTGAAAACACCTGACAGAGGCAGACAACTTAGAGAAGCAAAGCTTTTTGAAAAAGCTTTGTTTCTACCCGACAGAGGCGTTAATAATTCTCACTCGCAAGATGTAAGTGAATGTGTGGTCTGAATAGCGTTGAATTGAATCTGAATAACGTTGATATAAATAGCGGATTATAAATCCTTATAATAATGACTTTCGGATTACAAATCCGAAAGAGCAGGGAGAGTCTGAGATTAACATTTAAAAAAAAAGCCTCCAATTTTGATTGAAGGCTTTTAGTTAAGTTTAATTCATTTTAATAATTTTCTGAACCCAACTTCTGTCGGCTTCCTGAACATGTACGAAGTAAATGCCTGGAAGTAATTCAGAAATATTTACAGTTTTTGAGTATTCGCCAAAAGCTTGTTCATTAGAAACAACATTAACTAAGCGACCATTAATATCTTTAATTGTTATGTAAACTTTTGAAGTGGTTTCGAAATTACCAACAATTTTAATGTAGTCTGTAGCCGGATTTGGATATACTTTTAATTCTCTGTTTGCATTGAATGAAAGTTCGTTACCAATTCCAACTGTGCTGGAATTAACTTTGAATTTACGTAATAATCCATTTTCGCCACCAATATAACCAAAACCAGATATTGCATCTATTGCGTAAATATCGCTATTGTCGCCGATTGAAAGTCTATCCCAAGAATCTCCACCATCATGTGTTCTGTAAATAATTCCATTAGAACCGGCAGCCCAAGCAGTATCTGCATTTAAACGAGTAATTGCATGGAAATCGACATCAACACCACCTAGTGCAACATTCCATGTAGTTCCGCCATTAGTAGTTTGAAGTATAAATCCATTTTCGCCTACTGCAAAACCATCTGTTGACGATTCAAATTCTACATCCCAAAGATTTGAGGTTAATCCTGAAGATTGTGGATACCAATATGAACCATTATAATATACAATAGTTCCATTAACACCAACTGCCCAAACATTACTGCCAGATACTGCATCAACTCCGATTAAGCCAAGATTTGTATTTGAAGTCATTGGCGACCATGTTGTTCCATTGTAATTTGCAATTAAACCATTTTCTCCTACTGCAAAAGTATTTCCATTGCTTGTGAAAACAGAAGCATAGATATCTTCATATTGAAAATAATATGGATTCCATGTTGTTCCATTGTTTGTTGAAGAATATGATGCTCCATTTTGACCAAATGTATATACTTTATTATTGTAAACATTGATTGAATATAATGAATCTAACGAACCTGTAAAATATTCTGACCAATATGCACCACTGTCGGTAGAAAGCAATACATTACCATTAAGTAGGGAGGCAAAAGTATTTTGGGCATCTACAATTGTTAAATCGGAAATTGTAGAACTTCCAGAATAAACTATTGAGTTTGACATTAATTGTTCTGCTCTGATATAAGAATAATTTGTTAAAGTAGAAGAACAACCATTTGTATCGGTAACTGTTAGAGAAACATTGTATAAGCCCGGGAGGGTATATAAATAAGATGGATTCATTGTGCTTGAAGTTACACCAGTTCCAAAATCCCAGTTGTATTCGTCAATAGATGATGTGTCGCCTAAAAATTCAAAGTCTATTGCATAGCCTGGTATAAATACAGTGTTACTGCTTGCGGAAATATCGGCAACAGGTCCTCTTACGTCTATATTAAAGAAAGAAGTAGTTCCAATAGTTGAAGGGTCTGATGCAACAACTCTAACTTTATACGAACCATTGGTAATTGATTCTGGAACAATTCCAATAATATAACCCGATTCGGTATCAATGCTATAACCTAATTCGATTGCTGAATTGAAACTTCCTGATAAATCTGAAATTTGAGCAGAAAAGATATTTCCAGAATTAAAAGTACCGGTTATTACATATTTTAAGGTAATAGAATCGCCTTTACAAACAGGAGTTGTAGCAGTTTGAACTTCAATTGTATTTGTTGTAACACTTGGGTCGCTAACTATAAATGAACTAGAAATATCATATAATGAAGTATTTGAATAATCGCTAACTCTTACATAATATCCATTAGAAACGTAGCTTGGAACATTCCAATAATATGAATTATAAGAATAATCAGTTGCTAATGTAGTCCACGACGAACCATAATTTGATGAAAACTCAATTTTAAAACTACTAACTCCAACATCTGTCCATGAAATATTATGGAAGCTTCCGGTTTGCCAGTTTTCGCCACCAACAGGGGAAATTAAAGTAATAGTTGGGTCGGGAGGAGCAATTCTAAAATTATTATTACTAACATCGTATAAACTAGAATTAGAAGCATCAGAAATTCTTACTTTACAATTGTAAGATGGAGTATTAGGAGTAAGCCAGTAATAATATGAATAATTTGCAGGATAACTAGCCGAAATTGTATTCCATGTTAGACCATTGTCGTAAGTATATTCAATTTTGACATTTGAAACTGCGGTTGCACTCCAATAGATGTAGTTTGAAGTTCCTACGGCATAAGTTTCAAATCCGTTTGGTGAATATAATGTTAAAGCAGGGGTAGCTGTTTTAATTGTAAACACATTATCACTGGAATCTTTAATGCTGCTGGAATAAGTACTGGAAACTCGTACTCTGCATGTTGTAGAAGGAGCATTTGGTACAGTCCAATAATAATAATTATAATTGTAAGTATTACTTATTATTGATGTCCAAGTAGTTCCATTATCTGTTGAATAATCAATTTTTACAGAATTAACACCTGCACTAGTCCACGAAATATATTGTGTAGAACCTATAATCCACGATTCGCCGCCATTTGGAGATGTAACAGTAATATTTGGACTGGCAATTTTAAATGTATAATCACTAAAGTCATATACCGAAGAACTTGATGCATCACTCACTTTAATTAAACATGAATTTGATGGAGTGTTTGGAATTGTCCAAGAATATGAGCCTGTATTTAACGTGCTTGCAATAATTGTATTCCATGTAGAGCCACTATTGCTTGAATATTCAATTTTAACATTAGTAACACTTAAACTTGTCCATGTAATATTATAAGATGAACCAATTGTAAATATTTCGCCTCCATTAGGATAAGTAACAGTAATAGTTGGTGTAGCAGTAGTAATTGTAAAATTATTATCACTTTCATCATTTACAGTAGATGTATAATAATCTGTAACTTTAACTTTACAAGTAGAAGAAGCAACATTTGGAACAGTCCAGTTGTAAGAGCCATTGTTATATACAGCACTTGATATTGTATTCCAAGTTGAACCATTAGTTGTGTATTCAATTTTTACATAACTTGAGGCTCCAGAAGAAGTCCAGGTGATGTTATGTTGAGAATTACCAACCCAATTTATTGACGCTACACTTGGGGATGTAACTGTAATTGTAGGTGATACAAGCTTAAATGTATAGTTACTGAAATCATAAACTGATGAGTTAGAAGCATCTGAAACTTTAATCAAACAAGTTGTTGAAGGAGTACCTGGAGTTGTCCAGTTATAATATCCTGTATTTGTAGTTGAAGTAACAATATCACTCCATGTTGAACCACTATTGCTAGAAAATTCAATTTTCACGTTCGTTACGCTAGTACTTGTCCATGTAATAGTTTTAGAGCTGTTTGTACCAATAGTTTCACTACCGTTTGGTGAAGTAACAGTAATTGATGGAGTAGCTTGGATTATAGTAAAGTTATAATCACTAGTATCCATAATTGAATTTGTGTAATAATCTTTAACTCTAACTTTGCAAGTAGAAGAAGAAACATTTGGAACAGTCCAATTATAAGTACCATAATTATAACTAGCTGAAACTATACTTGCCCAAGTTGAACCACTGTTTGTAGAATATTCGATTCCAACATAATTAGAAATATAACTACTTGTCCATGTAATTGCATGTACTGTTCCTGCATTCCATGATTCATAACCGTTTGGAGAAGTAACAGTAATTGTTGGATTTACAAGCTTAAATGTATAGTCGCTGAAATCATAAACTGATGAATTAGAAGCATCAGAAACTTTAATTAAACACTGTGTTGACGCAGTGCCAGGAGTTGTCCAAGCATAATATCCGGTATTTGTTGTAGTTGCAATAATTGTACTCCAAGTAGAACCACTATTACTGGAGAACTCAATTTTTACATTTTGTACACTAGTTGAAGACCAGTAAATATTATGAGTTGTTCCAACATTCCACAATTCGTTTCCATTTGGAGTTGTAACAGTTATTGAAGCGGGTTGTTGTGCAATTGTAAATCTTGCATTACTTTCATCATTAACTGTACTATTGTAATAATCAGAAACTCTGATAAAACATTTAGTTGATGCAACAACCGGAACTGTCCAATAATACTGTTCATAATTGGTAGTTTGATTTATAATTGTATTCCAAGTTGATGCACTATCAGTTGAATATTCAATTTTAACTTTATTAGATGCTCCACTGCTGTTCCATTTGATATAATAACCGGTATTTTGATATAATGTTTCGCCACCATTCGGATAAGTTACAACAATTGAAGGGCTAACAATGCTAAATACTGTATTGCTAATATCATAAACAGATGTGCTGTCGTTGCTGGTTATTTTAACTAAACACTGAGTAGATACGGCTGATGGTACAGTCCAGCTATACGATTGCGAACTTGCAGATGTACTGGCAATAATTGTTAACCAATCGGTACCACCGTTTGTTGAATATTCTAATTTAACATTTGTAATATTTGCATAAACCCATGTAATATTATAAGTATTTCCTACACCAAGTTCCTCGCCACCATTTGGAGTATAAAGTGTTACAGATGGCTGAGGTTGTTTAATTGTAAATACCGAATTACTTGCATCATAAATAAAATTATTACTATAATCCTTAACTCTTACTTTACAGTTTGTAGATGGAGCATTTGGGATTACCCAATAATAACTTCCATCGTTACTTGTATTAGAAGTAATTGCCGACCACGAAGTTCCATTGTTTATAGTGTATTCAATTGCTACATTTGATGAAATTCCATAACCAGTCCAATAAATATAATAACCTGTACCAACTTCCCATACTTCGCCGCCATTTGGAGTTGTAACAGTAATATAAGGAGCTATTATGCTAAATGTATAACTACTTTTATCGCTGGTAGAAGAGTTGTTAACATCAGAAATTCTGACTTTACAATTAGTAGAAGGAGCATTCGGAATTACCCAGTTGTAATAACCTGAACTTGCAGGAGTACTTGCTACTATTACGTTCCAGCTTGATTCATTATTTGTTGTATATTCAATTTTTACATTTTGAATTGAATTTGATGTCCAGGTAATGTTATGAGATGAACCAATATACCACGATTCATAACCATTTGGAGAAGTTAATGAAATAGAAGCCGGTAAAGGATTTATAGTAAAAGTATAATCACTAATATCGTAAATACTATTTGTGTAGTAATCCTCAATTTTTATTAAACAATTAGTTGAAGGATAGTTTGGAACATACCAATAGTAAGAGCCAGAATTGCTTGAATAAGCAATATATGTCCAATTTGTACCTCCATTAGTTGAATAATATAATTTTACATAACCTGAAATATTAGAACTTGACCAATAAATGTAATGATAAGAATTAGCAGTCCACTCTTCACCACCGTTAGGTGTTGTTACTGTAATAGAAGGTGAGCTAATTGTAAAATTATTATCACTCATATCGGTTAAAGTGCTATCAGAAACATCGCTGATTTTTACTTTACAAGTAGTAGAAGTAGTATTTGGAATTATCCAGCTATAATAACCTGTGCTTGCAGCAGTACTTGCAATTATTGTATTCCAATTAGTTCCACTATTTGTTGTATATTCAATTTTTACATTTGATACATTATAATAATCCCAATAAATATACTGAGTTGAACCAACATTCCAATTTTCGTAACCATTTGGGTCGGTAACTGTAACAAAAGGCTCTGGTTCTAATATTGTAAATACCGAATCGCTTATATCGTAAGTACTGTTTGTATAATAATCTTCAACCTTTACACGGCAATTTGTTGATGGGTCGTTTGGAACTGACCAATTGTAACTTAAACTTGAAGAATATGCCCAAGCAATATATGTCCAATTTGTACCGCCATTAGTTGAATAATATAAATTTACATAACTTGAAATATTTGAGCTTGTCCAAGTTATATTTTGATTAGTATTTGCAGTCCAAACTTCGTTACCATTAGGGTCAGTAACTGTGATAGAAGGAATAACTATTGAGAAATAATTATCACTATTGTCTGTAACTGAGCTATTTGAAGCATCGCTAACTCTTACTAAACAAGTTGTAGAAGCAGTATTTGGAATTAACCAGCTATAATAACCTGAACTTGCTGCGGTGCTTGCAATAATTGTATTCCAATCTGTTCCACCATCATAAGAATATTCTATTTTAACGTTTGTAATATTAGCATAACTCCAACTAATATATTGTGATGTTCCTACTGCCCAATTTTCGTAACCATTCGGGTCGGTAACTGTAACAGTTGGTGCTGGTGCTTCAATAGTAAATACAGAATCGCTAATATCGTAAATAGTACTTGTGTTATAATCCTGAACTTTTACAAGACAATTTGTTGAAGGATAGTTTGGAACATACCAATTATAACTATTATAAGAAGAATATGTATTAGTAATATATGTCCAATCTGTACCACCATCAATAGAATAATACAAATAAACATAAGTTGAGATATTTGAGCTTGTCCAAGTTATGTTATGAGAAGTATTTGCTGTCCATACTTCGTTACCATTAGGGTCAGTAACAGTAATTGTAGGAACATAAATAGTAAAGTTTACATCGCTAATATCATAAATCGAAGCATTTGTAGCATCGCTAATTCTTACTTTACATTGTGTTGATGCAACACTTGGAACTAACCAAGAGTAACTCATATTACTTGAAGGAGTGCTTGCAATAATTGTATTCCAATCAACACCGCCATTAGTAGTATATTCTATTTTAACATTTTGAACTGTTGTATAAGTCCATGAGATGCTTTGAGTACTACCGGCAGACCAACTAACATTTGTATTTGGAGCTGTAACCGTAACTGTTGGTGCTTGAGCAACGATTGCAAAAACTGCATCACTAACATCATAAGTTGCAGAATTATAATAATCGTCTATTTTTATTAAACAAGTATCACTTGGAGCATTTGGAACCGACCAGTAATAATAATTTGAACTGGCACTCATTGCATTATAAATCATTGTCCAAGAGCTTCCATTATCAATAGAATAATATAAATTAATGTATGTTAAGCCGACAGCATTCCAAGTAATATAATGACTTGTAGAAACAGTCCACGATTCACCTCCATTTGGAGTTGTAACTGTAATTCCAGCAGGTAGTACACTAAAAGTTGTGTTTGAGATATCATAAATAAGAGAATCATTAACATCACTAATTCGTACTAAATAATTATCCGAAGTTGTTCCGGGAACTAGCCATGAATATGAATAATTACTTGCCGGAGTTGTAGATATTATTGTATTCCACGATGTTCCATTATCTGACGAATATTCGAGTTTTACATTATTTACAAAACTATAAGTCCATGTAATACTGTGAGATGTTCCGGTTGCCCATATTTCACCACCATTTGGAGATGTTAGAGTAATAGAACTTTGAGGTTGAGCAATTGTAAATACTGCGTCAGAAGAATCAAGAATTGTTGAGGTGTAATAATCTACAATTTTAATATAACAATTAGTTGAGGGATAATTTGGTACAGACCATGAATAATAACCATAATTATAAGTTCCATTTGCAATTGCTGTATAAGTTACTCCTGAATCAACAGAATACGAAATATTTACATAACTACCTGTTCCTGCCGAAGTCCAGTAGATTGTTTTAGTTTGACCCGGTGTCCAAACTTCACCACCATTTGGCGTTGAAACTAATATATTTGGATTGTAAATAGTAAATGTACTTTGTGATACATCATAAATATTTGTATCATCATTATATGTTAATCTAACTTTACATATTGTAGATGGAGTATTTGGGATTGCCCAACTATAATATCCTTGTGAAACATCAACACTTGAATTAATTACATTCCATGAATTTCCATTATCGGTACTATTTTCGATTTTTAAAGTTGAACTTGTTGCAGTATAGTTCGACGACCAATAAATATATTGAGTAGAACCTACTGCCCAGCTTTCGCCACCATTTGGAGTAGATAAAGTTAAAATTGGAGTTGCTGGAGTTATAGTGAATGTTGCATTACTAATATCATAAATATTAGAATCGTAAACATATTCAACTTTTATCAAACATTGCGAAGAGTTAACATTTGGAACACTCCAGTTATATGGACTAACTGAATATATAATACCAATATAATTCCATGTTGAACCACTATCGGTTGAATAATAAAAGTAAAAATAAGAATAATCAAAGTATTGTGCCGAGAAATTAATATTGTGGTTTGTAGCTCCTTGCCAGATTTCTCCACCATTCGGAGTTGATACAAGAATTGAAGGAATAACAATTTTAAAATATCCATTGCTTAAGTCTTGAACAGAACTATTATAAGTATCGCTTACTCTGATTTTGCATATATCTGAAGGATTATTTGGAACTGTCCAATATGCATAATTATAAGTAGTACTATCAGTTATTATATTCCATGAACTTCCTCCATTAAGTGAATATTCTACCTTATATTTACCGCTTGTATTAGTTCCATCCCAGTAAATATATGCAGAATTACCTGGTTTATAAGTTTCATTGCTATTCTGAGAAGAAACATTAATAGTTCCTGAATTAGTTGCAGTAATA
>Ga0154360_1081_pt1 | contig 16293 bp, 12 predicted proteins | sample RifGroA2_FD_115888 | JGI IMG/M metagenome (GOLD analysis project Ga0154360, IMG submission 115888) | Bacteroidetes bacterium GWA2_30_7 | reverse complement strand
GTCGAACTATATTCGTACCATGAATTATCGCTCCATTTTTCCCAACCTGTATTTGCTGTTCCATCACCATCTGTGTTAGTTATAATTGCTAATGTATCGCCGGCTGTAGTTGGTAGAACTACTTCAAAATAAAATGGTCCAGGAATAGTAACGTCAGGGCTAAAATCTATTTCGGTAGGTAAATTAGCAGTAACATTAGCTTTAATGGTTGTTAAAGAAACAGTTGCAGTAGCAACAACAGACCCAGGTTTTGCTGCCGATTGATTTAAAATATTGAAAGTAATATTAGAAGAACCTCCTTTAGCTACACCAAAATAAACAAAAACTTTATCTATTTTAGTATATGGAGCGTAAGTTGCAAAATATTCAGCTTTTGATTTATCGCCATAAGAATTATTTCCTGAAAGATAACCACTTTGAGGACTTTGTACACCATAAACTGTAGGTGTTCCTGTAAAATTGGTTAAAGTATCGCAAGTTGCAGTTCCTTGTGGAGAAACTACTATATATGAAGCTTTTGTTTCGATATCGCTACCATAAGTATTTGTTGCAGTTAATGATACTGAATAAGTTCCTGCTGTGTTATAAGTAATTGTTGGATTTTGTAAAGAAGATGTACTTGGAGTACCACCGGTAAACGACCAACTCCAACTTGTAGGAGTATTTGTTGATAAATCAGTAAAAATTACCGACCCACCTTCAATAATAGATGTTGAATTAGCACTAAAATTTGCAACAGGAGGATTGTTAGTTGTAGTACATGGAGATAAAATTCCATCTAATGTTGTAGCATTTGTACCGCTTGGGTCAAGCCATGGTTTTAGTTGAGTAGCAGAAGTTGAACCATTTGATTGCCATGAATATGAAAATTTCCCATAATAATCTGGTTGAGTTGTTGCAGAACAATATGAGCCTCCACCGGTTAAATCACCAATAATTCGTCCATTATTATCAAATAAAGGAGAACCCGATGAGCCGCCTTCTGTAACACCTGTTCCATTTGTAGTTGCTGACCATGTTACTCTCCAATGACTTCCAGCTGCTGAACCCCAAGTAGAGCTAACAGGTGTTCCATTAAAAGTAGAAATCTTTTTAATATCACCGGCAGGGTGATGAATACTAACGCCACCAGCAGTAGCAGAGGTACTTCTATTCCAGCCATTGAAATATGGAACTAGTCCTGTAGGAAAACTAGCTGTTTTTAATTCAACTAAAAAGAAATCCGAGCCACTAGCTCCACCGTTTCCACCATTTGCTTTTAAAGTAGCACCAACCATAGTTTTAAATGATGGTTGATTAGCAGGAGTTGTGCAAGTTGCTGCTTCATAATTAAAATAGAAAATCCAAGAGTTTAATTCAGTAGTAGTAGCACCTTCGCCACAATGGTCGGCGGTTAAAAAATATTTTTTACAATCTTGAGCAGTATTATTAATTAATGTACCTGAACACCAGCCCTGGCTTCCACCTGCTGTTAATAATATTCTTGCAACACCTTTCTTTTCGTCTTGCCAGTTGTCTCCTTCAGGGCTACAATTTATATTTGGATGGCATGTTTCTGCATCACCAAAAGCTCTAAGTTGTTTGAATAAAAAATGTGTATCTCTATAAATGTAACCTATGTCGGAAATATTAATAATTGCTTTTTCAATACTTCTTGATGGTTGTACATACTCAAGTGTTACAGTTTGACCTTCTGTCATTTCTGTAGCAAAAATTCCATTATCGGTATTATTATCACTTGTAAATGCACCTATTACTTGAGTTTTATCTTCATTATATAAAAATAATTTTCCTTGACGAGGAATGTAAAAATTATTATAATAAACAACTAATCCTTGTGCGGCATTACATGAAATTTTTAATCTCCATATTTTACCACCTTCGGGTAAGTTTGTCCATGTTCCGGAATTGTTCATATCAAAATTAACTGGAATTGAACGACCAATTTTGTACAACTGACCAGATTTTGCATCAATATCGTCTTCGATGGCAATTTTTTGCATATCAGGTTGAGGAACAATTTTAACATCTATATATGCTCTGTTTTCAGTTAATTGATTAAAACTGGGAGGAATACCTCCAATACTGTTTTGGGCAAAAATATAACCCGTAAAGCAAATTAATGCAATAATTAATAGGTAACTTTTTCTCATAATTAGGATAAATTTTATATTTATTTGATAAAAATATGATTATTTCTAAAACGAGAAAATTAATTTAAGGAAATTTTGATGAAAAAAGAAAAACCTAAAGATTGTTTGTCGTTTGATGTTTGATGTTGGAGGTTGCTTTGTTGCGTATATTTAGCTTTATTAAAATATTACATTTTATTCTTTTATTCTACAATTAGGAATTACATGATTATATAACTACTTTCAGCAGAGTCTCCTAAAAGGGACTCTGCGTCAATTAATTACGCAGAGTCCTGTAAACAGAGACTCTGCTGGAACTTAATAAAATGCACATGCTATTTCGTAACGAACCCTTCGATAGTTTTGGAGTTAAAAGAATCCTAAATTTCTAATTCCTAAATTCTTAATTATTTATGCGAATTATGCTATAATCTGGTTCATATTTAATTACTGAAATTGAATGGTTTATAAATCCCTGAGCTTGGTTGTAAGAGATAAATCTAAATGAACTCATTATAGGTTTGTAATCAATAGAATTAATACAAGATAAAAAGTTTTTATCATAATTATGAATTGCTTTTATAAATAAATTAAATATATCATAAGCCATAAAACTGTAAGGATTAGACGGTTCGTTTTTAAACATGAAGCGATATTCTTTTATCATATTAATAGTATTGCTATCGTTGTAATTTATAAAAGCATTTGTGAAGGTGTGGAATTTTAATTTGTGAAGATAATTTAATTCAATATTATCATATTTTCTCCAAACCGGTAGCCCAATTAATGTTATTGGTGTTTTATCAGTTTTTAAACTTAGTTTTGTTACTAAATTGGTTACGAATGCTTGATCTGTAGAAGGTACAAATATGATATTTTCGTTATCAGTTTTACATAGAGATTCTATGCCTGTAAAGCCCTTGTCTTTATAATTAATTTCGTTATATAAAATTTTTTTGGTTAAAGAATCTTTTAAGAGTGATGATTTATAGCATTTTAGTATATCTAGCTCTTCGGGGTTGTTATTGTGCACGCAAATAATATTGTTATCTGAATATTTTGAAGCAATTACACAAGAAAATAATTCTGTTTGTAATTTAAAATCAGGAATATATGCGAAAGTATTATGATTATTTTCTGTAAATGAATTTTGTGCATTTAATGGAGATATTACAGGAATATTATATTTTTTTCCAAACTCTGAAACCAAATCTAAATATTGTTGATAAAATGGACCAATTATTATGTCAACCTGTTTTAGTTCAGCATTTTCCAGAGTTTTCAAAATTGTTAAAGAATCATTTTTTGTATCCAAAACGAGTAAATCCACAGAGATATTTTGTTTTCTTAGAGTATCAATTGCTAATAATGCTCCTTCATAAAAATCAAGAAAATGAGTGTTTGGAAAAAATCCTTGTTCGTTCAGAACAGCTTTATCAACATCAACCAACATATTAATATCTGTAAAAAATGGAATCAATAATCCAACTTTAATTACTTTTTTATTAACAATTGTATTTTTTGAATCGCATGGTAAATTTATCAATGAATCATAATTTAAATGTTCTTTAATTTCATTTTTAATAATGATATCCGGTTTAGCAGTAGTGTCTTTTTGAACAACAGAAGTATGTGGTTTTTCAAAATCGTCGAAATGAATTTTGGGTATTTTAATGGTTTGACCTTCCTTTAAACCATTAGTTCCAAGTTCTGGATTGTTTTTTATAATTACATCAATATCAACATCATATTCTTTAGAAATTGAATATAAAGTTTGTTTCTTTTTAACTTTGTGATAAATAAAATTTTCGTCTTGAACAACGTTTCCATCTTCTTTTGAAATTGGCAAATCGGTTTTATTTTCAACAAACTCTGGGTTTGGAATTTTTAATAACTGGTCTGTTTTTAGCCCATCCTTAGCTTCATTATTTAGATTAATTAAGTCGTTTACGTTTACGTTATATTGTTTAGCAATTGAATAAAGGGTTTGACCTTTTTCGACTTTATGAATTTTGTATTTCCCTTCTGATAAAATTTCTTCAATAGTGCTGTTTTTACCTGAAATAATTGGAATTTTAATGTTTTGGCTAGGTCTAATTCCCTCAAATACTTCTGGGTTTTCGGTCGCAATATCTTTAGTTTCAATATTGTATGCTTTAGCTATTGAATATAAAGTCTCACCTTTACTTACAGTATGGAGATAATATTTTTTACCGTCGATAAATACTTTATTGTTTGACTTTTTTACTATAACAGTAGTGTCTTGAGCAAAAATTAATTGGGTGAATATTAAAAAAGTAAGAAATATTATTAACCTTTTGAAATTCATTTGTTGCATTTTATGCAAATGTAAAACAAATTGTTAAATTGTTAAATTGTTTCACTGATAAATTGTTAAAACTTATTACTTGTTCTTATCACTTACTACTTTATTGAAACAATTTTAAACTCTGTTCTTCTGTTTAATGAACGACCTTCTTCGGTATCATTAGTAGAAAGCGGAACAGAAAAATCGTATCCTTTAAAAGTTAATCTATCTTTATTGATTTCTTTTAAAACTAAATAATCGTAAACTGTTTTTGAACGATTTTCTGATAATTTTTTATTATATTCTTTTGTTCCAACGTTATCAGTATGTCCACCAATTTCGATTTTAATTTCTGGATTTTCTTTTAAAAATGAAACTAGTTTATTGAGTTCAGCTTGAGATTCTTTTTTAAAAGTGTATGAATCTGTTTCATAAAAAATATTTTTCAGAACAACTGTCATATTTTCTTTAATTGGCTGCAAAGGAATATTTAAGACATACTCCTTATTTTCAACATCTTCCTGAGTTAACGAAAAGTGTTCAGAATAAAACATATAACCTTTTTTGGAAGCATTAAATGCATATTCATGATTCACTGGTAAACTAACTAAATATTCTCCTGTTGTTCCATCAGAACTAGATGATACAGCAAGTTCACAAGATTCAATATTATATAACTCAAAATCAGCACTTAATGGTTTTTTTGTTTCTGCGTCATAAATTTTACCTTTTACATAGTTTACATATACCGGTTTTATATCTCCTTTTATTTCAAATGAATAAATATCTAAGCCACCAAAACCATTTTCCCTATCAGAAACAATGTATGCATAATCGCCTTTAGAGTTTACCACAATTCCTGTTTCATCTTTAAAAGTATTAATCGGATAACCAATATTTTCGGGCTTTTTCCAATTTCCAAGCGAATCTTTTTTGGATATAAAAATATCCTGACCACCCATTCCTAAATGTCCGTCAGATGCAAAATAAAAAGTTGAATTATCGGGATGAATAAATGGCGACAATTCGCTTTCTTCTGTATTTATAATATTACCAATGTTTTGAGGCTGAGACCAACTGAAATTTCCATTATCATCTTTATTAATAATTTTAGAATACCAAATATCCATTTTTCCAAAACCACCTGTACGATTGCTGATGAAAAATAGCGTTTTTCCGTCTGACGAAAAAGATGGATTCGATTCCCAATATCTTGAATTTACTTTATCGCCTAAATTCTTAGGATTTGTCCACGAATTGCCGATTTTTCTTGAATAATAAATATCGCACGAGCCATAATCTTCGGGACGGTTGCAAACAGTATAAAAGAAAATATTTCCATCGGGCGAAAGTGTCATAGCTCCTTCGTTATTTGTAGTATTTAAAGGCTGTCCGGCATTAAAAGCATCTTGCCATTTTCCATCTTTTTTATACGAAAAATATATATCCTCTTGTTTTCCTAATTGACTAATAATCTGATTTGGAGAGCTTGGAATAAGGCGTGTAAAAACTAACTTCGACTCATCAACCGAAATGGTGGGCCAATACTCGTCAAGTTCAGTATTAATCTCTTTTCCAACATTTACCGGATTAAATTCCACAAGATTTGCAATTTGCTCTAATGCAAATTTACAGCGTTCAATTAATTTTGAATTGCTTTCCAAAGTTATAGATTTGACCGAAGAAAAAGTTTCAACAGTTTTAAAATTTTCTAAAGCATCGTTGTATTTCCCGATTAATAAATATGCAATTCCGGAAAAATAATATGTTTTATACGAAAATTTGGGATTTAATGCTATAACTTTCTTATAATCTGCAATTTCTTCTTCGTATTTTCTATTATCGTGAAGAATATTTGCTTTTAATAAATATGCTTCTATAAATGTGGAATCAACCTTTAAAGCTGATTTTAATTGCTCAATTGCTTCATTATCTTTTCTTTCATTATAACTAATTTCGGCTTGTTTAAACAGTTTTATGGCTTTTTTCGATTTTGTTGTAAAATCTTCCTGAGAGAATAGATTGTTGGAAATAAATATGCAGAAAAATAATAGGAAGAGTTTGAGGTTTGACCCGCCTGATGCGAAGCGGGCAGGAGTTTGAGGTTTGAGGTTCATTGGTAATTTGTTTGAGGTTGGTGGTTATAATTATTTTTACGCCTTCGATGGAAGTAATTTTTTGCAAAAGGTAGTGCTTTTCAGTACTTTTCGCAAATTTTTTATCTTGCGAGATTAAGTTATAAGAAAGCTGAAGTGCAATACAACCCTTGAATTTACTTCTACTTCGGTTAATATTTTTATACATTGTAGGCTCTGGCAATTATTCTTCTTATCTTTTTCTAATCTTTATTTATTAAAACGACTAATTCTTAGGTTCTTATTAATAGCGTCTATTTCTTTTAAAGGGATGTCTATATCTTTAGCTATTTCAGACCATTTATTTACTGCTGTTATAATTTCCTCTAAAATATGATTAGTTTTTTTTATACCAAATGTTTTACCAAAATTTAATAAATCATCTCTTGTGAAATTATCAAATTTTCCATTTATTGACGATTGATGAACATTTGTCCAAGTTCCATTTAGACTATATGAAAAGTTAACATCATAAGCTGGAGATATTTGCCACTTACCGTCTTTATTCATTAAAAATGAAAAATTTTTAACGTGGTCATCATGATTTCTTGCTATTATATTAAATAATGCTCGCCTATATTGTTGTTCAAATTGATTATATGTAAGATTAAGTCTTTTCATTACCCTAAACAAAGTTTCATAACTACTTGCTTTTTGAATTTTATAATCAATACCTGCTAAAGCTCCAAAGGTTTGCATGTGAATTTTTTCACCGGTGTTTGTTCTGTCAAAGCGTTTTGTTAAAAAATGGAATCTATTATTTTCTTCATATAAAAGACTATCCGATATATCTATACCTGCTTCCTTTGCTAATTTATAATAAGCATATTCTATTTTTCCCTTCCCAACACTTTCTCCCAAAGTTTTTTCATTTGCACCATCAATTTTAAGAATCCAATATGAATAACCTTTAGGTTGAATAATATCACCGGGTCTAATTTCTTCAATTTTGTTATTTGTATCGGTTTTTATAGCAACCAAAGCCTTAGCTCTCGCTCCACCAACAGAAGTTCCTATTCTTAATATATCCGATAAACAAGCTGCATCTAAATCATTATAAGAAGTTTCTATCTTTCCTTCTAAAACTTTTTTTGCTACATTTAATAAATCACTAACATCTACATTGTAATTATTTTCTTTATGATTAATTGGTTCGTATTCTAAAGCTCCCATGCCTCTTTTACCCACGTATGTTAATCTGTCAACAGGGTTTATATCATCAATCGAAATATTCTTTTGTTTTAACCATTCTTTCATCATTGTATTGCCAAAATCATCAGGCATTGAATCCGATAATAAATATGGTAAATTGTGAAAATTTATATTGTCTCTATTTGTTTCAAATATCCGTTCTTGTGTAGGCATTAATATAGGGGATGGTTCTATTCCTTTACGTAATGCGTTATCGCTATATTGAAAAGTAGAACTGCCTTTTGTATCGTTCCATTCTACTGTGCCTAATACTTCATCATACAATTTTACTTGTATTATCATAACTATTTTATTTTTTTAGATGCTCGTTTTCTTTCTGTTTTTAACTTTGCTTTCTCAAACTTTAACTTTAACTCTAAATTTTCTCCAACTCTAAATACGGTTTCAAAATCTTTTATTCGGTTTAATCTTATTAAAATTCTTATTAAACTTTCAACTGTTGTGGATTTTCCTTGTTCTATCAGACTAATTGTAGATACACTTAGACCAACCTCCTCACTAATTTCTTTTTGAGTAAGGTTATGTTGCAATCTTATTTCTTTTAGTTTTTTACCTATTTCTTCTAAGATTTCTTTTTCTGTTAAAAATAACCAATTACCCATCATTTTATTATTTTAATTATTAAAACATTCATAGTTAGCATCATTTTAAGCTATTAACTATTAATATATCATAAGTTAATGCAAATATAATATTTTTTATTTAACTATTAAAATATTCGTAGTTATTTTCATTTTAAGCCATTAACTATTAATATATCATAAGTTATACCGATACGGAATAGAAATGCAAAAAATTCCTATCGGCATTACTCACTCTAAATAGCTTTACTTTCGTAAACCTATTAAGATTGAGTATATAAGTTTGAAAATTACAAATCTTACCTAAGCTAAGGTATGTTCATAAATTTATGACTTTGCAACGAAATTCTCCATTTCGGATTAATCTTAATATAATCAACTATTTTGGATATAATTTTATCATAAACACTCCATTCCGGTTGCAAAAACAGGGTAGCATTTTTGTTTATTTTTGCAGCATTAATTTCAGCCCATTCAAAATCTTTTTCCGATGAAATAATCACTTTAAGCTCATTTGCAATATTATAGATAGGTTCAAGCGGTGGATTATTTTCTTTTGGCGACAGACAAATCCAATCCCAAATTCCGGTAATTTCGTAACAACCTGATGTTTCGATAAATGTTTCAAAGTTATGTTTTTTCAATTTTTGGCATAAAATATCAAGATTGTACGAAAGTGGCTCACCACCAGTAACTACAATAGATTTTGCAGAAACTAACAATGCATTATTCACAATTTCCTGAACATTAGTAAGATTATGAAATTGCTTATTCCACGTAAATTTTGCATCGCACCATTTGCAGCCAATGTCACAACCCCCAAGCCTTATGAAATATGCTGGTTTTCCTGTGTTAAACCCTTCTCCCTGAAGTGAATAAAATTCTTCAATCAGGGGAAGTTTGTTTCCATTTTCGTAAATATCGTCGGGAGTTTGCATTAAAATAAATATTGTATAAAAGTATTGAATATTGTATTAAATACAAAAAGCCATCTATTGATGGCAATTTTGTGATTCCGGCGCGATTCGAACGCGCGACCCACAGCTTAGAAGGCTGTTGCTCTATCCAACTGAGCTACGGAACCAGAGGCGTTTTGGAGCTTTGAGTTATAATTTGCATAACATTTTGCATAACAAAATAAAAAAAACATATTTATATACAAAAACCAAAACGGTTGCAAAGATATAAGAAATATCAATTATTTGCTTAAAAAAAATATACTTTTTTTGTAAAAAGAAATAAACGTAATCACAAAGTGTAACCACAATTGGACTTTGCATAATACTTGAATTTTATAGACTATTGAAAATTGAGATGAAATTAGATTTAGACCATCAAGAATGCCAAAAAAACAATATTAAACATATCCAATTAAAACAACTTTAATATATTTATAAACCTTTTATTGAATGAAAGAAAAAAGGCTTATCGTTGCCAATAAGCCTTTTAAGAACTAATTATTATTAAAAATTTTACAAAACAGTAATTAAACCACCATAAATACTGTCTGAATTTTTTCTACCATCAGGGCTAACAAAAAAAGAATAAACATGTACTTCATCATTTGACCAAGAAACTGGAAGAGTTTGTGTGTATGTGCCTAAGCTTCTTAAAGCACAAGAATTTTCAATTAACCATAACTTTCTATCAACATTAAAAGTTACTGTTGAAAGTAATTCATCACTTGAAATAGATTCAGGGTCAATTGGTGGGTCCCAAATTCTTGTAACTGTGTGAGCAGAAGCTGAAGAACCAATAATTTCAGGACATTTCAATAATGAACCTTTTGCAATCAATAATTTTGAAAAATCAATAGTAGCATTACCGGGCGTTCCTGTTACTGCATTTTTAATATTATAAGAAATAAATGCATTGAAAGCTGACATTCCCACAGCTTCACCCTGAAAAGAAACTTTAATTAATTCTAGAACACTGCGAGCAGTATCAATCATTAAAGCAAATTTTGACCTTTGTGCTTTTTGACCAGGTGTGTTAGGGTTTTTAACATCAACTGGTTTAGACCTCATTGTATTACTTCCAAACTGTTTGGAAAATACTGCTGTACCAAATTTTTTTTTGGTTCGACCTGTGATAGGATTTTGAACAATTGCCATAATTAAAAGAGTTAAATATTAATAATTAAAATAAGCGAACTTGAAGCGGACTTAATACGGACTTAATACAGTTTTAATTAAGACAAATTCAATTCGTAGTAAATTTAATAATAAATAAAAATTAAAGCACACAATATAACTGATAATAAGTTGATAATGTATAATTATACATTCGTTTGCGTTAAAATGAAATATTAAAAAAAGGGAGCGTTTGCTCCCTTACATTAATTTGATAATTTAAAGCTGTTAATTTTACTTTCTATTATATCGCTACCGTACTTTGAACGGATGGAGTCAATTGTTTTTGGACTTTTATTTGAGCTTTTATAGTCGGCTGGTCGGAAATACCACATAACTTTTTTTGATGCGAAATAAAACCCAATTTGCTTTAATATTTTACGATGGGGATATGTATTTCCACTAATCCAAATCCAATCTCCAATCAGCTCTATTATGATACCCTCTAAACCAATAATTTGATTAATGATTTCAGGATATTTAATAAAATCTTGCTGCTCCTCATCTGTGAGGTTCTCGAATGAATAAAGCTGATTTTTGATTATGTACTCATATTCTGCATTTATTTGTTGCATTGTGGCAGTTTCTCCGCCTCTGTCGGGGTGGTGCAACATTGCAAGTTCTTTGTATCTGCGTTTCACATCTTCAAGTGTGTTACATCCTTTAAAATAGTTCGTTTTCATATTACTTAGTGTTTAAAATTGTTAATAAATAGTTGAAAAAAAAACGGCTCAAAAGCGGCTCAAATCCTAATAAAAAAAACAATTCATTAATAAAACCTTAAGCATTCTTAAAGCGTGGGCAAAGGCTGAATTGCAAGGTTTTTGAGAAAAATACTACCCACAGGGTGGAGATTTTTCTCAAAACTCTGTATAACCTTGCAAGGGCGTTGGGGGCTTATCTTTGATTAAGGTTTTATTAATGTTTCAATCAATTAAACTGAAAAAAAATAAACACAAAAATTCCAATGTTCTTTCTTCAAAGGGTGGTTGGGTGGGGGACGGTGGCGGTTGGGTTTTGGCGAGTGTTTTTGATTCAAAAACCTTGACAAAACAGAAGGGTAGGAATTTCGAGGGTTTTCCTTTTTTTCCTCTTAGGGGTGGTTGGTCGGGGTTTGTCGGTGGATTAGATAATTTAGCAAGTGCAATAAAAAACAAATGAGTTTGGAATTGGGTCAGCTTGTTTTTTTATTGCTCTTGCTACCGCTTTTATGGCAGCAAACAGCTTATTGATTTTTGGCTTTTACCATTAAAAATTAACTATAAAAAAGCCAAAAACAATGGGCTGTTTTGCAGGGATGGCGAGGGATGGCTGTGTGGCTATTTTACATAAGAACCCTTATAATTGACTGCCGAAAACAATCATTTATGCCACTTAAAATGGCTGTCTTATAAGGATTCTTATGTAACTTAGCTTTGGGTTGTTTTTTTTCTGGCACAAGCGAAACGGCGGAGGTGGTTGGAGTGCAGCGTTTTTTTGCATTGTGTAATGGAGTAGCTTATTGATTTTTGGCTTTTACCTTTAAAAATTAACTATAAAAAAGACAAAAAGCAATGTGCTACAGATGGGTTGGGTTGCAAAAAATGTGACAGAAAAAAACAACAGAAGGGCTGGCGTAGGGGAATACAGCAAAAAGACCGAGCAAGCCCTGACCGTTTCATTTTAAGGGAAGGGCGGGGATTTTTGCTGTATGGGGGAAGTTGATTAAATTAAAATTTCTTTTTAAGGATTTAAAACAATGGCAATTCTATTTGAATAATGTGCCTTGATTACCAAGATTTGTTTTTGAAAGTTCACTTAGTAATTCGGGATAATGGTAATAAGCAGTAATATTTTCGTTATTTATAGATTTATCTGATTTAGATAAGAAATGTTTTATTGTGTGGGCTTTCATTTCTAAATGATTATAGGGTTTAAAGAATGACTTAATTTCTGATTCGGATAAATTTGGATTCAACCAATTTTTTGCTGTTTCATATTCAAGTATCAAAGGCATACGTTTTTTTTCGTTATGAATTTCGCTCACTAATTCGTTTGCCTCAACTGTAATTATAGAATATGTTTTGATTTTTTCGTTTGTTTGTGGATTGTTCCATTCTGCCCAAATTCCAGCAAAAACAAATATTTCATCATCTTTAAGTGAAATGTAATAAGGATATTTTTTGTTTTTTACTTTTTGCCACTCATAAAATCCTGAACATAAAACTAAACAACGTTTAGATTTTATTGATTCAATAAATGATGGTTTTTCAAATATTGTTTCACTTTTGGCATTTAAAGTATATTTTCTAATATTATCGGCTTCTTCTTTAGATTTAACCCAAGAAGGTATAAGACCCCATCTTGCAAATGATATTACATCTGTAATATCGTTAGAAATTATTGGCATTTCGGGATGTGCAAAGCCATTAACAAGCTCTTTATCTACAAACAATTCGAGTTGTTTTTCTGAAACTATTTTGTTTTTTATAAGTTTCGCAGATTTTTTCTTTGCTATGGCATAATAAAAACACATCAGACTTTTACAATCATTATTTCGTTAATATTTGTTGTGTATCGTGGGGATAGTTTTTCCTGATTCATTTTCCATGTTTTTTTTAAATCCTGACTTGCAAGTTTTATTTTTTTCTGACCTAATGAATCATTAATAAAATCGACAGCTTCAAATAGTTTTTTATGTTTTGGATTATCGGTTGTAAATATTGAAAGTTGTTTTGGGTTTTCGGGGACAATATCCATTACTATTACTCCTGCTTTCTTGTATGAATAACCTTCTTTGAATATTGATTTTAAAGCTATATTGGCATATTTTACTAAATCAAATGCAGAATTTGTTGAGTAAGGTAAATTTATTACTGAATTACGACTATATTGTTGTAAATCTTCGCGAAATGGATTTGTAAGAACAAAAACCATAATAACATTACAACAAGATTTTTGTTTGCGTAATTTTTCGCTACAAGTAGCTGCAAATGTTGATACACGTTCTCTTAAATCTTCATATTTAGTGTACATTTTTTCAAATGAACGTGTTGTAGCTATACTTTGCTTTTTCTTTGACTCTTCGAGAAATAATGATTCTTTGCCCTCTAAATCTTTTTTTAACCTTAAACCGACTACTGACATATTATTTTTAACCCAAGCATCAGACTGACTAATAAAATCATAGGCTGTATTTATGCCTAATCTTTGAAACTTTTTTGAATACTGCCTTCCTATTCCCCAAACATCTTCAACTTTGAGCCACTTTAGAGCTTTAACTCTTTTTTCTTCATTATCAATTATATAAACTCCCTTAGTACGTTCAGGAAATTTTTTTGCTATTTTATTAGCAACTTTTGATAATGCTTTTGTTTCTGCAAAACCTACTGAAATAGGAATACCTGTATATCTAAAAACGGTTTTTCTAATTTCTTCACCAATCTTTTGTAAATCGAATAATTGAAATCCATCAAATTTTAAAAAGGCTTCATCTATACTGTAAATTTCAAAATCAGGGCAAAACTTCATTAGTGTATTCATAACTCTTTTACTCATATCGCCATAAAGTGCATAATTAGAGGAAAATACATGAACATTATTTTTTAGAAATATATCTTTATGTTTAAATGCAGGTGCTCCCATTTGAATACCTAATGCCTTTGCTTCATTACTTCGTGCAATTACACAACCATCATTATTTGATAAAACAACAATTGGTTTTCCGTTTAGCTCGGGACGGAAAACTCTTTCGCATGATGCGTAAAAATTATTGCAATCGACTAAAGCGTACATTATAATAATTTAATTGCAGTTGTTACAATACCCCAAATTACAAACTCATTATCTTTGGTAACTTTAATAGGTTTATAAGATTCATTTTCAGCAAGTAACCAAATAGTGTCTTTTTCAATTTTGATTCTTTTTACAGTAAATTCACCATCAATAAAGCAAACAGCAATTTTATTGTCCTGTGGTTCTAGGCTTCTATCAATAATAATTAAATCACCATCGCTGATACCTGCATTAACCATTGAATTACCTTTTACTCTTGCACAAAATGTAGCATCTACATTTTTTATGAATATTTTATTAAGGTCAATTGCTTTGTCGATAAAATCTTCGGCAGGACTTGGAAAACCAGCACTAACTTCACTTGAAACAAATGGTATTTTAATATTAGAAACGGTATCTAATGAATAGAAATCAAGTGTTTTAGTTGAGCTAATTTTTAAGGCTGACATGGTATTAAGAATTAATATCAAATTTAGTTGAATTAAGAGGAAAATACAAGGCTAAAAAATAAAATAAAATTAAAATTGCTTAATTCAATTTTATATCATGTATAAACCAAGAATTGACTTTTGAATTTGATTCGTAATTGGTTTCTAAACTATCGGGTAATGCAGAAAAGAAATCAATTTTTGTTAATTTTTCTAAGCTATCAACAGTTAATGTAAAAATTGATAGTTGTTGTTTGGATTTTTCATTTTTAAGAACAAAAGCAATCATTGGACAATCAGGCATATTGGGACAATAAATAACTTTATAATATGATTCGGGAACTGAAACTTTATTTGCACCTATATACTTTGCTGTATCGCTTATAATACCACCTGTTACAATATAAAGAAGGTTTTTAGATAATGCTTTTTGACGAACAAATGCTTCGAGCTTTTTCCAAATTCCACGATTAAAATATGGTTTTTGAGGACTCATATTTGACATGTAAAATGTTTCTGACATTGCTTGTTTTGAAAACTTCATATCACCAGCAGGGCACAAATGACCTTTATCGTAACCTGATTTTAGATAATCTTCTAATGTTGCTGAACTTGTTTTAACTAATGTGTCTATTCGGAAATCGTTTACTCGTTGTGTTTTACCTTTTACCATCTCGGAAGTTAATTTGTATGCTACCCATTTTGGTTGCTCCCACTCTTCTACATAACTTAATGTGTAATAGCTGTGTTTTATTATTTGGTCTGAGGAATCTGTTGCAGGTAAGTAATTGAAATCGTTATCATTATTATCGGAAGTGATAAATGATAGAAGGATAAAAAGGGAACTTATGAAAAATAAGTTTTTAATGTAATGTTTAGTAGATTTCATATAACAAAAATAATAGTAAAGATAGTGAAATTTAGGGGATTAAGAAGGGTAATTGTTATGTAAATTGATGAAAATGAGTGTGGTTTTAGCAATGAAATAAGTAAAATATTGAAAAAGAGAGAAAAATTAAAAGTTTTAAATATTTTAGAAATAGAAAAATATATATTTATAAGAAATTCATTGATTTATAAGTTAAAATACTTAAATGATATATTGAGAAAAAATAATATTTTTGCAATATAAATACACAAATATAAATAAATTGGAAAACATTAATTGTACGAAATACAGTATTAAAATATAAAAGCATATGTATGTCACAGACATTGAAATTAAAAATATAAGAAATATCAAAGATTTAAAAATTGATTTTACTTCAAAATCACGGTCAATGATATTGTCTGGGAACAATGGTTCAGGAAAATCAACTGTACTGAGGTGTATTGCTATGGGAATAAGTGATGAAGATAGTGCTGCATCTGTTTTAAGAGATATGTCCGGAGAATTTGTCAAAAAAGGTGAAAAAGAAGGAATAATAACAATTAAACTTACCCACTATAATGGACAAAAATTAAAAATTGAAACAACGATAAAATCACTTCCTGCATTTGAAAAAGTTTATCAAAAAGTTTATATAAATAATAATTCAATATATGAACAAATAGAACAAGAAAGATTTCCTTGGCATAAAATTTTCATAGC